>Ga0207421_10000235_pt1 | contig 69221 bp, 58 predicted proteins | sample SodLakKL_010_SED_4_FD_187542 | JGI IMG/M metagenome (GOLD analysis project Ga0207421, IMG submission 187542) | Alkaline sediment microbial communities from Lake Tanatar, Kulunda Steppe, Russia - 8KL_010_SED (SPAdes) (version 2) | ecosystem: Environmental > Aquatic > Non-marine Saline and...
TCGTAATTTATATCCAATACAACTTCATTCAGCTCATTACCTTCTCCATCCTCTACAGTGAAGGTAACAGTATTGGGGTCTGCCTCTGAATCAACCTCTACCTCCACATTAAAATCCTGCTTTGTTTCCTCACCGGCAACTTCAGAGAATGAAAAGCTCGTCTCACTCTCCCGAAAGCTTTCCACATCCAATTGATAACTTAAATCCTCGTCCATATCCTCCGGGTCAAAATCTTCGCCCAGCCAGTCAACATTAAGTCTGGCCACCGAGGGATTATCGCTGTAATTGCCGGCGGCTATGTTACTGCGGGAACGGCGAATATCAGAGGTCAAATCCATCACCCGGGCAGCCTCATCACGGTCATCTTCGATGGTGAAAAAGTCACCACCGGGCTCGCCATCGGCGTCATAACCGGAACGATGGACATCATTGAAATGATCCGTCAGAGCTCTGGCCAGGCTATTGACCTCCTCTAAGTAATCGTTAATCTCATCATCGCGCATCTCCAGCAGACCATGGAGCTCGCCTCCATTGATGCTGGCTTCGGAGCCGCTATGGGTATGATAAACCTCATTAAGGCCGGTATCCTCATCTTCTCTTACCCCAAGCTCCCTGACCTCATTACCAGTCACAATTCTGGTACCGCCTAAAGTTACGCTGACACTGCCGTCCTGCTCCTCCCGGGTTGACACATCGGCCAGCTCATTGAGCTCATCCAGGAGCTTATCGCGGGTATCCATGAGGTCATTGGGCTGCTGACCGCTGGCTTTAGTGCGGACAATCTCTTCGTTGAGAGAGCCGATACGGTTTATAATTGAGTTTACCTCATCGACATTGGCGGCCACATCGCCATCTAAAGACTCCTGATAGTCACTTATCTGGCGGTGGAGCTCATTGAAGGTATCGGCTAAAGTCTGACCCCGCTGCTGGACGGTAGCCCGGGTGGCGCTATCCTCCGGGTTATTGCTCAACTCCTGCAGAGAATCACGAAAACTGGAGAGGGACTGAGCCAGGTTATTATCAGAGGGTTCATTGAAGATAAGCTCCATCCGCTCCAGCCCTTCAGAGCGCTTATTCCAGTAACCGCCGCTCTGCTTCTGCTGGCGAATCTGGCCGTCGATAAATTGATCGCGCATGCGGTTAATCTCCGAGACCTCCACCCCGGTACCGACCTGACCGGCTGAAGTGGGCATCGTCTTGCCGGGCTTGGTATAGGGGCGGGTGGTGGACAGTTCAGCCCGCTGGCGGCTGTAGCCCTCGGTATTGGCATTGGAAATATTATGACCGGTGGTATCCAGCGATTTCTGCTGGGCCTGCAGGGAACTCAAGGCTGTATTGAGAATGCGAAAAGTGCTCATAAACTTTCATCCTTTCCTTAAAGGAAATTAATTGGACTTTTAAGCCCGCTGATCCAAAATATTCTGTCTGGTATGATTGCTCTTCTTCTCTCCATCACTGCCATAGGTACCGCGGTTGCCCTCCACCTGCAGGATGGCTTTCAAAGAAAACTCGTTAAATTTTAAGGCATCCAGTAATAACTGACGGTTCTGCTCGTTAATCCGCTCTACTTCTCCAATCACATTAAGTAACTGCTCCTGTAAATCGGCCAGCCCGGCGGCTCTTTCAGACCAGTTCCAGGCCTCAAAGGAGCTGATCAAAAAACTTAAAGAGATAGTTTCCTCTTCGGTTCTTTCGCTGGCAGCTTCCTCACCCTCGGCTTTCTTATCGTTAGAAGAAGTTTCCTGAAACAGGAGCTGCTGTAGATGGTAGATAACCAGTCCCCGGTTTTCCTCTAGCTTATCCAGGCGGTCTAGAATCTCCGTCTCCTGCTCCACAATTTCGGCCAGCTCGGTTATCTCGTTGTCGATCAGGGTCTGCTGCTTTTTTTTGGCAACCCGGGCAAAATTCTGATAGAGGCTGGCCTCTGCTTTTAAGGTCTGCTGCAGCTTCTCCGTCAGCTGCTTTACTTCTTCCTGCTCCTCATAAGTCAGGGCAGCCCTGTTTTTAGCTGTAAGGTTTATAGTTGCTTCAGACATACCGATATCCTCCCTGTTAAATCTCTTAAATCTTTAAAATATATTAATTCAGCAGCTCCAGCTCATCCAGCAGGGCTTCAGCCAGCTCTTCGTTGGAGACCTGATAGGTGCCGGCGTCAATCTCTTCTTTGATTTCGGCCACCCTTTCAGAACGGCGGGCCGTTACTTCCTCCAAACGAGAGGAAATCTCCTGCATCTCCTGGGCCTCAGTGGAAATTTCCATGCTGTCACGGCCGTCACCGACTTCCTGGCGGCTTACCTCGCCGCTGTCCTGATTGAGCATTTTGCGGTGGCGGTTATAAAGCTGCTGCAGCTGTTCGGTCTGGATGCCTTCAATTCTCATCGTCTTTCACTCCTTAAAAAAATTTTGAGAGAAATTTATTTTGACCTTAAAATTTAATTTTAACTTTTTATTTGACCTTTGACCTTTTGAGATTCAATAATTAACTTTTCTTTCTCTGCTATCTTACTTATCGAAAAAAGGGACAAAAAATTAACAGGAGCCAGCTGCTCTGTAAGGCTTTTACAGGCTTTCAAAGCTGATTAAATAGCTTTTGCTGGCTCAATCACCCTTTTATCTCTTTTTTTGAGCTTTTTTCTCTTAAATTTCGCTTGATTTTTCGTTCCAGCGCTCTTTTTCCCCCGCTCCTGGTGATTGAAGGTTTGGGAACCTCCTTGAGGCATTTTAGATAAAGTAAGATGTTAATTATTTATTCTTATCTCTACGCGTTCTTTTCTTTAAATGCATCTCCTGGCTTTTCTTGCCCCGCCTCTTTTTCTCTTTCTTATCAACCTCTTTCTTGCCAGAAAGGCCTTCCTGCAGCTCCTTAAGACAGCTGCTGCAGAAACGACCGCCGGTTATCGGCGCTCCACAGCGTTCACAATCCAGCAGTATATCAACGTCAAGGCCATCAGCAACCAGGCGCCCTTCCTTGACAAACTTGATTATCAGGTCAGTCTCCACCTCGGTGGCCTTATGGACCTCTTCCACGGAGGCATTGGGGTTATCCCAGAGGTAATCCTTCACCTTTTGATATTTCTTCTCTTCATCCTGACGACAAACCGGACAGACCTTCTCCCTGGCTTGAGGGGAAAAAAGCTTACCGCACTCTTTACAATTAGTAAGTTCCATAATATCTCCTCCTGCAGTTAAAATATTATTGGGCTTTTTTAAGCCAGTTTTTAAGCCAGCTCACTCTTCAGACTCTTCAGCCAGCTGCACCTGGTCCTTACCCTGCTCCTTGGCCTGATAAAGGGCCTCATCGGCAGCTTGAATAAGTTCTACGCTATTGGCCGCCACATCCTTATCTTCAGCCATTTCTAAATACTGGCCAATTTCCTGCATGATTTTCTGGTCAGCCTCGTCCAGTTCCCGGGCTGCAATATTTTCCTCTAATAAGCTATCCAATTCCAGCTCTTCCTCTTCAACCTCAAATTCAACCTCTAAATAGCGGGGAATAATATCCTGTGCTCTTTGCCGGGGAATTTTAGCCACTGCACCTACACTGACGGTGACTGGCTCTAAAGCTTTCGCAAAGGATTTATCTTTTATTTCTTCCCTGTCACTGCCCAAACTTTTTATCTCTTTCCTTATCTTTTCCCCCACCTCGCAGGTGCCGTCAATATCAGTCTCCGGCAGAATTACGGCAAATTCCTCGCCGCCATAACGGGCCGGCAGATCCGCCGGACGTTTGGCTGCCTGATTCAAAACCTTTGCTATCTGCTGCAAACAGCGGTCGCCAGTCAGGTGGCCATGGGTATCATTAAAAACCTTAAAATCATCGATATCTATGAGCAATAGACCGAGCCAGCTGCTCTCCCGCCGGGCCCGCCCCACCTCTTTGACCAGTGTCTGATCAAAGAGCCGCCGGTTAGCCAGACCGGTGAGGCCGTCCAGGAAGGCCTGGCGCTCCAGTTCTTTATTGGCCTCCAGGAGCTGATCGGCCAGCTTTTTCAATTTCTTCTCCTTGCGTCTAAGCTCCAGCACCGACTTGACCCGGGCTTTAAGCTCAATGGGGCTTACCGGTTTCTTAATATAATCCCGGGCTCCAGCAGCAAAACCCTCCTGCAGTAACTCCTCCTTAGTTTCTCCGGTAATAAGAATTATGGGGATATCTTCCATGCCCAGCTCTTCCTTGATATGGCGGCAGGCTTCAATGCCATCGACCTCGGGCATAACGATATCCAGGAGGATTAGATCTATCTCTTCTTCAACCTTCTGGGCTCCGGTGGCTTTAAAAGCCTTATCTATCTGCTGATAATTACCGGAGTTGTCAGCTTCATCTACTTCAGCTTTCTCTTCTGTGAATTCTTCACTTCCAGCACTTCTAACTGAAGATAATAATTTCTCCTGTAACTCTTTATCTTCACCTGTCAGTCCTGCCAGAGCTTCCTCGCTCAATGACTCTTTAAGGTCTTCCAACCCCTCTAGATCTTCAATATTATCAATATCCTCTCTGGCGGCCAGGTCAGCCAGATTTTCAAGCTGAGCAAGGTCGACTCCAGAGTTGACCTCTTCTTCCAGTATCCCATAGGCTTCAGGGGCAGAGCTGGCAAAAACCAGGTTATCATGGCCTTCCTGGCGTAAATATTTAGCTAAAAGGAGCTGCATCTCCAGAGAATCATCTACAATTAAGATTGCCATAACCTCATCCTTTCTAGTCCTTGCTCCAACCTGACCCTTAATCCACCATTTAATCTAACAGAAATTATATCAATATATTGGCCTGCAAAATGTTCCCGGGTTGCAAAACCATGAATGTTAGTTTTTAAAGAAAATTTAAAGATCTAAACTGACGGCGGCCAGGATACTGCTGCGACCTCCAGCGGGAGCAACTCCCGCTCCTAAGTCCAGACTGCCACCAACAAAGTTAAGTCCGGCGCCGGCTGTCAGCATCCGGGGGCTATTTTCGGTACTGTAAGTGCCGGCCCTCAGCGTCAGCATACCTAAAAGCATATCGGTTTCTAAACCTAAATGAAGGGAAGGGTCGCCAGCTTCACTGGCACTTAAAGCCGGGAAATTATTGATATCAGCGGCCATAATGCCCAGTATCGGCAGATCAACTGCCACCCCTACCCGGCCCCGGCGGGGCTGAGCAATACTGCGACTGAAATCAGGGCCAAAGTCCTCATTATCATCATCTTCAAAGGCTGCTTCATCCTCGACCCATTCTCCCCCCTGCTCTGCGGGGTCGACATCGTAATTATATCTCCTTCTAGCTCCGCTGGGGTCTAAATCCTGGGCCCAGAAATTCTCCACTGAAACCCCCATCTTCACCATCGGGGTGAGCTGCAACAATAATCCAGCATCTACGCTCAAACCGCTGTCACTACCCTGCCACTCTATCTGGTAAGAATCTGCCGGATTTTCGCTGTCATAATTCAGCTCATATTCTCCGGAAGTGACCCGGCTATAATTGATGCTGAGGCCATAGGCAGCCAGACCCACTTCAGCCGGGATGGTGACGATGTCGCCGGCCATCCCCAGCCGACCCTGGGTCAGCCCTTCGTAGGCGTAGCTGGCAGAGTCATCTCCCCGCTCGCCGGTGAGCCGGGCTTTAAAATTGCCGGCCACAGCTCCTGTGCCCAGCTGAAAGCCGGCCAATCCCTGACCCCGGAGATTGACCTCTTCCGGGAGCTGGTCATAAAATTCTTCCGGCGAATCAGCCTGGCTGGAAAAATCGTCGATGGTATCCAGGAGGTCACCGTATTCCCGCACATTATCGGCCAAAAAACCGCCGCTGGCCATGATTCCCATCCGGCCGGATTGATAGAGGCCGGCGGGATTGAAAATTGTAGCTGAAGCATCATCGGCTACGGCCACCTGGGCTCCGCCCATGCCCAAAGAACGGGCTAAAACCTCAACCTCTACCGCCTGCACCGTGCTGCTGCCGCCAGGCGGGCCAGGCATGCCCGGAGTGCCGGTGATGAGGGAAAAGGATAAAAAGAGTATCAAAATCAGTAACGATAAAAATTTCTGCACTGGAAATAACCTCCCTGCTTTTAATTATATTTTTTATAGACAAGTGTTAATTTATATTTTAATTAGGGTTACCGGTTAAATAACCGGCTTTCAATATAAAAGATCATCTGATTTGAATATAGTCTGCTAGCTAATCTATCTAGCTAATCTATAATGTTATCTACTCTTAATTTTATCATCAATAAGGTAAAAATAAAAATAGAAAAGCCAAAAAAAGACCATAAAACAAGACTTCTCTGCCCTTTAAACTGTGGACCTTTAGCCTCAATCCAGCAGAGAAGCCTTTTTATGGTCTAAATTTTTATGGTCTAAGATTATGTCTAAAATCATTAAATTTTCAGTCTCTGGACTGCAAAAATTCGATAACCTCTGCTACATGCTCAGCCGGTTTGACTTTGGGGAAAACCTTAATAATCTCGCCTTCTTCAATGATGAAGGTACTTCTCTTTACCACTCCCAAAAAATTTAAGACCTCGAAATCACGACTTAACTTTCCTTCTGAATCCGCCAGCAGGGGGTAATTCAAGTCCTCTTTTGCGGCAAATTTTTCATGGGATTTTACACTGTCCTTGCTGACACCAACGACTTTAGCACCCAACCCTTCCAGGGTTTCAAGGTTGTCTCTAAAGGAGACAGCCTCATTGGTTCAACCAGGGGTGCCATCCTTGATATAAAAGAACATGATTAAAGTATCATCAGCAAAATCTGCCAGACTGTAGGTCTTGCCATCCTGGGCCGGCAGGGAGAAGTCCGGGGCTTTAGCTCCTGCTTCCAGCATAATCTTCACCTCCTCTAAAACCCGTTAGTTAAACAGCATAACTCTACAGGGTAGTTCTATCAAAATAGCTATAACTTCTATTACCTTTAATTTTATCATTAATAGAGAAAAAATTAAACTCGAAGAAAAAAATAGTAATTATCTCTGCTCATTGTTATCCCTCGCTTGAAATCTTATTTCATGGCAGCCAATCTCCATGAGCAGCAATCAGATCATCACAGAGGGAGAGAGTCTCTTCAATTGATAGCTCGGCCGAGGTGTGGGGATCCAGCAGGGCTGCCTGATAAAGGGCATCCTTATTTTCCTCCAGGGCTGCCTTCTCTACCAGCAGATGGACATTGATGCTGCTGCGATTGAGTGCCGCCAGTTGAGGGGGAAGCTCTCCCACATAACAGGGGTTGATGCCATTTTCATCGACCAGACAGGGGACCTCTACCACCGCCGAATCCGGCAGGTTGGTAATCAATCCACTATTCAGCACATTGCCTCCTATTCTAATGGGGTCATCGGTCTCAATAGCTTTGATAATATAGGAGGCATATTCCTGAGACTTTTGATGCTCAATATCCTGGTTATTAACCAGTTCCTCACGCCTCTCCTCCCATTCCGCTATCTGTTCCTCACAGCGACGGGGGTATTCATCCAGGGGAATATTAAATTTATCTATTAGTTCAGGATGGCTTGCCTTAATAAAATAGGGCAGGTACTCAGCCAGATGCTCGCTGGACTCAGTGATGTAATAACCAAAGCGCTCCATGATCTCATAACGCACCATATCATCATGGGGGGTCTCTCGCTGACGAGCTCGTTCCCTGACCTCGGGATAAAGATCCTGACCCTGTCGTTCTAATTTCAATAGCCAGGCCATGTGGTTAATACCGGCTATAAAGGACTCCACCCCCTCGGGATCCATTCCCAGGGGCTCTAGAAGCTCCTCCAGGCAGACCTGGACACTGTGGCAGAGTCCCACGGTGGAAATATCAGTGGCCTTCAGCAGGGCTCCTGTCAGCGAGGCCATGGGGTTGGTATAGTTGAGGAAGAGCGCATCCGGACAGACCTCTTCCATATCCCGGGCAAAGTCCAGCAGCACCGGAATTGTGCGCAGGGCCCTGAAGATTCCACCAATACCAATGGTATCACCGATGGTCTGGCGGAGGCCATATTTTTTGGGCACCTCGAAATCGGTGACAGTGGCCGGCCGATAACCACCTACCTGGATGGCATTAATCACATAATCCGCGCCGCTTAGGGCCTGGCGCCGATCTTGATAGGAATTTATCTTCAGGGGGCTGCCATTATTTTTATTTATATTGGTGAGCATCCGCTGAGAATCTTCCAGGCGCTTAATATCAATATCATAGAGAGCAATTTCGGAGCCAGCCAGTTCCGGAGTGAGGATGCAATCTCCTAAGACCGCTTTGGCAAATATCGTGCTGCCTGCTCCCATGAAGGTTATCTTTGGTTTATCAGTCATTTTATCTCCTCCTTTTTTTCCAGAAGTGAAAAGCTCAACCACCAGTTATAGCTGGACTGGGCTGCTACTGTTGCTACCCGGCCAGTTTTATGAGCCAGATAGAGGTCATCAAAGGCCCCGGTGCAGGGTTCTATGGCTATATTATAGTCACCGCGAAAGCCCCCCAGGGTCTCCCAGACAGCCAGATAGGGCAGCTTCTCTGGCGGATAGCTTATCTGTAAAAATAACCCCTTTTGCTGGTAGTGAAGAGCACAATAACCCTGGTTTGATTGCCGGGGCACATAAAATTTGCGGCAGGTATTTCTCTCTGGCGGCGGTACCTGGCTTAAATCGATTATCTCTCCTGTCTTTTGGCTTCTAGTCAGGGGATAATTATGAAAAGTCCCCCAGCTGCCGAAATGGGGGTTGCTGTCCTCCACATTAATCACTTCATCTACCTCTTCTGGCAGGATGATTTTCAGGTCTGGACGGGCCTGGAAAAGAGGATGAGCAGCCCAGATGAATTCCAGTTCTTCCTCTCCTTCATTATGTAAGGTATAATAAAATTTCAGCTCATTATCTTTAAGAGTAACTTTCTTCTCCAGCCAGCAGGGTAGCTGCCGGCTTCTTCCTCTAAAGGTTAGCTGGCCTTTAGGATCCTGATTCTTATCCATGCTTTCCTGCCAGGCCACCGACCAGAGTTCTCCATGGTCAGGCAGTTCTTTTCCCCTCCATTTACCCCGGGGGTAGAAGCTGGCATCGATAGTGGGAAAGACCTCGTCAAAGCCACTGGCATCACAGGCAGCAAAGTCAGCCCCGTATTCAGGTAGAGTTAACTTTTCACCCTGGGGCGGCTGAAAGAGAAACTCCTGCTCCTCTTTTTTGTGATAGAGTGAAGCAAGCTTGCTGCCATAGTCAGGTAAAAATGTGGCCTGCCAGCAGTCATTCTCCAGGACTGTTGATTTTAACCCCCGATGACTGTCTCTCCTTATTTTAGCTTCACCTATCTTTAAACTCTCAAAGTTCTTTAAATCCTCTAAACTCTTATCTGCCCTATCCATTAGAAATCCTCCTGACTGAAGCTGATTAATTTATCCCTTTGTTGCTCCACTGGTTAAGCCCTTGACTATCCATTTCTGCAAAAAAGCAAATAAAACAATGGTAGGCAGGACTGTTAATACAGTGGCAGCATTAATGGGTCCCCATTGAATCTGAGTTGCACCTAAAAAGTTATCCAGCCCTATGGTCAAAGTCCGGGTGGAGGAAGACTGGGATATAATGGAGACGAAAAGATAATCTCCCCAGGAGACCATAAAGGCATAAAAGGCTGTCACTGCCACACCTGGAGCAGCTACCGGCAAGACCACTCTGAACAAAATCCCCACCGAACCCAGGCCATCGATGCGGGCGGCATCATCTAAGGAAGTGGATACTCCATCAAAATACCCCTTTATCAACCAGATGCCAAAGGGCAACCCCAGAACAATATGGGTCAAGACAATACCAGTATAGCTATCTAAAAGCTTAAAACCTGACATCACAGCAAAGAAAGGTATTATCAGCAGCACATGAGGAAACATCTGGGAAGAGAGCATGGCCATGATTATCTGATTTTTAAATCTCAAATTAAAACGGGAAAGGGAATAACCACCTAATAGCGCAAGCAGGGTAACTACTGCTGTAGTTATAAAGGAAATGGTGAGGGTATTCAAAAAGTACTCCCCAAAATTTGCTCCTGCTATAGCTCGGAAATAATTGTTTAAAGTCAAACCCCCGGGATTAGCCAGAAACTCTCCGGCAAATAAATTGGGTTCCCAGCGCAACGAAGAATATAATATCCAGATAAAGGGGGCTAAGATAAAGATTGCATAACAGACCATTAACAAATATTTCCCCAGTGTGATAATTTTTTCATTGCTCTTACCAGACATTATACATCACCCCCTACCAATTTCAAGTACATACCTGAGAAAATCATCATAATCAGCATCATAATTACTCCCAGGGCTGCTGCCCGTCCCATTAGATTTAGATTCCAGGCCATATCATAGACTTCCGTGGCCATAACTTCGGTGGTGCCTACTGGTCCACCACCTGTTGAAAGATAAATGATATCAAAATTGTTAAAAGTCCAGAGAACATGGAGAACAATAACCACCATCGAAGGGTATTTTAGATTGGGAAGAGTGATATGGCGAAATTTCTGCCAGGCAGTGGCTCCGTCTACTTCAGCTGCTTCATACTGATTCTGGGGGATGGAGCTTAATCCGGCATAGAGGGTCAGGGCATAAAAGGGCATATTTCTCCAGACATGCATGATGATAATTATGGGAAAGGCGAAGGCTAAAGAACCAAACCAGTTTGTCGTTAGATGTTCTAAACCTATAGTCTCTAACAGCATATTAACTACTCCATAATTGGGGGCAGTCATCCAATTAAAGATAACCACCATAGAGGCCACTGGTACCACCCAGGGCAGCATGATAACATTTTTGAACCAGCCAAAACCTTTAAGCCCTTCATCTAAGAGTAAAGCCAGGATCAGGCCTAAAACATACTGCAGCATTACTGCTATTCCCACCAGAGCAAAGGAGCGCAGCGTAACTTCCCAAAAATCGCCATCGGTAAAAAGGTCCATATAATTGGAGAAGCCAATAAAATCAACTATATCAAAAAATTCAGCACCTATACCCACAGTCATGGCTACTATATCGGCATCGGTAAAGCTGTTGATAATTCCCATCAGAGCCGGGAAAATTATCACGATAAGAAAGGCCGGTATTACTGGTAATAACATCAACCAACCGGTGATTTTCTTCTTCTCAGTCAAGGTCCTCTTCTGTAAAAAAGATGAAAAAATATTTATTCTGCTGAAAAAGCTGTCCTTCTTTTTATTACCTGACATGGCTATCCTCCTCAGTAAATGAGGCAGCCGGCTTAATAACCGACTGCCTTTAACTAAGACCAACTTAGTAGATCCTTTATTCTTTTATTGCTCTAATAGCCTTAAAGATCTAAATTATCGAGGTTACGGTAGAGCTCTTCAGCAGCTTCAGTTGGGGTCTGCTGTTCATAGATTACTTCCTGAATGGCATCGATAATATAATCTTCTGGTCGGTCCCAACTAACTGCGGAAGGAGCAACACCTATATCGGCATATTCACTGAAACCAGCTAACCACCAATCACCAGCCATTTCTTCATCGATGTCATCTCTCTCTTCAATTAGCTGATTGATAGCATCCTGCTCCATGGCATCTTCTCGAGCGGCCTGAGCACCTGAAAGAGTATTGATGAGCAGCTGGAAATCCTTACTGGTAACTTCCTTTAAAAGCTCCCAGGATTCCTCTGGATGCTCAGAATGAGCATTCATCATCATGGGGGCAACTTCCATAAAGGTGGCTGCTTCTCCTTCTTCATGGACCGGGGGATGGGTTATGCCGGTGTCATCGAGAACGTCAGAAGCTTCATCGTCTTCTGCTCGATGGCCCCAGACCCAGGGTCCCACCGTTACCATGGCAAAGTCGCCACCGGTGTAACCATAGTCAGTTCTCATCCAATCTGAACCACGCTCATCGATATCAACTCCACCTTCGGTATACATATCATCGTATAATTTAAGAACCTCGGCCAGCTCCTCTTCACTGGCTAACAAGCGAGCAGGGTCACTTTCATCATCAAAGAGTCCCTCGTTATTTAATTGATAATAAAAAGTGAGAAATTCCTGCATTACCCTGACTTCGTCTGCTTCACTGGTGAAGATAAAGCCCTGCATATCTTCTACATTTTCAGAAATATAGGCAGCAGTTTCAACAAATTCATCCCAGGTCTCAGGGACATCCAGGTCATGCTCTTCAAAGACCGATTCTCTGTAAAGAAGCATCCTCACGTTATGAGAATAGGGCAACCCATAGAGTTCACCATCAATCTCCAGTGCTTCCAGAAGAGATTCAGGATACTGGTCTTTATCTTCATAATCCTGCCAGAATTCATCTAAGGAATGAACAAGGCCAGCCTCCTGATAGGTAAACATCTGCTCTGGTGTTCCTTCCAGCACATCGGGATAACCGGTCCGTCCCTGGATAATAAACTGCTCCTCAATAGAGTCAAAACCAGCAGGCCCGTAATCCTCATCTACATTAAGCTGGGTATTCTCTTCAAAAAAGTCCACAACGGCCTCACGCCCCTGCCAATCAATGACGAATTCATGTTGCCAGAGATTTAATTCCGGGCTTTCAGCCTGTAAAGTAGCTGTAAAGGTTAGGGCAATTAGCAAAACTAGCATTGAAGTTAATAACTTTTTTGTAGACATGAATAATCTCCTCCTTGTAATTTTGCTGACCAGTTATATAATTGATTATAATGCTCCAATAACGCCGGCCTCTTCGCCATTTTAAACTGGAATGATAGGCGGAGGTTCAGCCATCGTTTTCCGGGCTACAGTTTCCTGGAGAGGCTCCAGTAGAAAATCAGCTGCCTGGATAACTCTCCCGCCTAAGAGGACAATCTCGGGGTCTAAAATATTGATAATATTAGCAATACCTACACCTAAGTAACTGCCGGCCTGATTGAAAACCTCCTGAGCTAACGGAGCTCCTTTTTTTGCTGCCTGATGAACCACCTCCCCAGTTATATCTCTTAATTCACCGGCGACAAGTTCTGCCACCAGATTATTTTTACCTCTTTTGATGCGTTTTTGCACTTCTCTACTAATAGCTGATCCAGAAACAAAAGTCTCCAGACAGCCATAGTCACCACAATCCCAATCACCTGGTATTGATTTTTCTCGCGCGCCGTTCTGTTATCACTATTTTTGCGGGAAAAAACATGGTTTTATCCCTCCACCCTGTTAGCTTTTTTGCAGTCTGCAATATTACGGGCAAAAAAATAATTATTAATTGATAAGCATATTGCTTAAAGCTAGTTGTTATTGCCTTTATAAACTGTTTAAAGGATAATTTTGCAGTTTATTTCCGGTTTAAGTGTTTTAGCAAGAATCAAAAAATAAATTCTTTTTTGCAGTTTGCAATTATCTTCTATAATTTGTATTCTGGACTTAGTAATTAGTTCCTTTTTTATTTTGGTAAAATTTTAGTTTTTTAAGTTTAAGCTAATATAAGCAAGCTATAGTCAGAATAATTGATCTCTTCTCTTTAGATAATTTCTCTTTTACTGAGAAAAACTATTAAAGTTTAATATTTAAAATAATAAGTTATTTGAGCTTAAAAAACAAAAAAACTGAGGGTTTATAAAACAAAACCCTCAGCCTCTGATCTCCCTGAATAATTATATATTATAATTTTTCTTATCCTAGTTCGGTAAATTATCTTAGAACCTTCATCCCCCTCGCTCAGTCAGCAACTGCTGCAAATAATCATGAAAATCAGCTTTAACATCTTCCCGGCGCAGGGCATACTCTACTGTGGCCTCTAAAAAGCCCTGGATCTGGCCTACATCATAGCGGCGGGCCTTAAATTTATAGGCCTCCAGGGGACGTTTATCAGCCAGAGTTTTAAGGGCATCGGTCAGCTGAATTTCGCCTCCTACCCCGCGAGGAGTTTCTGCCAGGATGGGAAAGATATCAGGAGTTAGCACATATCTGCCTAAAACCGCCAGAGTTGAAGGAGCCTCTTCCGGGGCCGGCTTCTCTATCAGGTTGGTAACTCTAGCCCGACGGCCAGAGCGGTCAGAATGCTGCACCGAGCCATATTTGCTGATCTCTTCCCGGGCTACCTCCTGACAGCCGATTACCGGGCAGCCGGTTTTTTCGGCGTGCTCTATCAGCTGGCCAATGACCGGTTTATCGCTGTACATCACATCATCGCCCAGGAGCACGGCAAAGGGGTCATCGCCAACAAAGGTTTTAGCACAGGCTACGGCGTGACCTAAGCCCTTCTGTTCTTTCTGGCGGACAGTATGGATACTGATGAGGTCAGAAACATAGCGGACCCGTTCCAGCAAATCCTCCTTTTCTTTCTCCTCCAGCACGGCTTCCAGCTCCATATCAAAATCAAAATGATTTTCAATGGATTCTTTCCCCTTGCTGGTGATCAGGAGAACCTCTTCAATGCCGGCAGCCACTGCTTCTTCCACCACATACTGAATCGTCGGTTTATCAACAATAGGCAGCATCTCCTTGGGTATGGCCTTGGAGGCCGGCAAAAAACGAGTTCCATAACCGGCCGCCGGAATTACCGCCTTGTTAACTTCCATATTACTTTTAACCCCCTCGTGATATCACTAGTGATATCTCTAGTAATATCTATATTACTATTTGTCATCTAATATCTGATAGACTAAATCCATGAATTCTTCCTGTAATTCCTTCATCCGCTCCTCAGCGTCAGCTTTCCTGCTGCCCCGCACAGCAAAATATATTTTAAGTTTGGGTTCGGTACCGGAAGGGCGCACCGTTATCAGGCTTTCATCACTCAAGCGAAACTGTAATACATTGGAGGTGGGCAGGTCAATCGCGCTGCATTCCCCGGACTTACAGTCTATCTCTTCCTGATTGAGATAATCTTTGAAGACTTCAACCTCTTTACTGGCAATCTCCGGCGGATTGTTTTCCCGCAGTTCCTCTAGAGTATGGTCAATTTTCTCCTGACCTTCTTTACCCTCCAGGCGGATTGCCTTAAGGTCCTCGAGATAATAACCGTGTTCTGCTCTAAGTTCAGCCAATCTTGTTAAAAGACTCTTATTTTCCTCTTCCTGATAATAAAGGGCCATGGTAGCCATCAGAGCTGCTGCATTCAAAGCATCTTTGTCCCGAGCATAGGTGCCTGTCAGATAACCATAACTCTCCTCAAAGCCAAAGATAAACTCCTCCTCTGTCTCCTCGAAGAGCTTGATCTTCTCGCCGATAAATTTAAAACCGGTCAGAACATCTATGACTTCAACTCCAAATTCTTCGGCGATGCTATTTACCATCTCCGTGGAGACAATGGTCTTGATTATAGTTCCCAGCTCAGGTAATTTACCCTTTTCCTGCAGCCTCAGCAGGAGATAGTCGGCAAATAATACTCCAATCTCATTGCCGGTTAAGGCCTGATAGACCGGGGCTTGAGAACTTGCTTCGGCCTCTTTCCCGGCTTCGGCTTCGGTTTCTTCCTCAACTCCCTCTTCCCCTTCTAGCTCAACACCGGAGCAGCCCTGGTCTTCAGCACATCTTACCAGCACGCCCAGGCGGTCGCAATCGGGGTCAGTGGCCATAATTAAATCAGCTGGATAATCCTCGGCCATCTCCAGGGCTAAAGTGAAGGCCTGTTCCTCCTCGGGGTTAGGGCTTTTGACGGTGGAGAAGTTGGGGTCAGGCTCAGCCTGTCGCTGAACAACCATAAGTTCTGAAAAACCCAGCTCACTGAGAAAATCTCGCACCGGCTTATTGCCTGTGCCGTGGAGGGGAGAGTAGATGATGCTCAATTTGCCCCCTTCTTCCCGGGCCAGTTCGAGATCTGGAAGTACCTTTTTCACTTCCTTAAAGTAAGCTCTTTCCACCTCTTCGCCAATGTATTCCAGTAAATCCCGGGCCATAGCCTCTTCTTTATCCAGACGGCGAATCAGGCCAAAGTCGTCAATTTCAGCAATTTCAGCTGTTACTTTTCCGGCTTTTTCTGGAACTAACTGACAGCCATCGGGGTCATAGACCTTGTAGCCGTTATACTCCGGGGGATTGTGGCTGGCGGTAATCATAATGCCGGCCTTGGCTTCAAAATGGCGGACAGCATAGGAAAGCTCCGGGGTCGGTTTCAATTCCTCAAAAAGATAGGCTTTGATACCATTGCCGGCCAGTACTAAAGCTGCCTCCTCGGCGAACTGGGGCGAGTTATGACGGGAATCATAGGAAATCACCACCGAACGAGGGCCTGCTGCATCATCATAATAATTGACGATATAATTGGCCAGCCCCTGGGTAGCTCTCCTGACGATATATTTATTCATCCGATTGGTGCCGGCTCCCATCTTACCTCGCATGCCACCGGTGCCAAACTCCAGATCTTTATAAAAGCGGTCCTCTATTTCCTGCTCATCACCTTCAATACTCTCCAGCTCAGCTTTGGTCTCCTCATCAAAATAATCATTTAGCTGCCAGTCGCGGTACCTTGACATATAACTCAAAGTATTATCCTCCTTTGTAAAACAAAAATCATCCACAATTCTTATATTATTTTGCGCTAATTATATCATAAAATCCAGTTTCTGTCAGCTATTAAAAAAATTAAAAACTATAATTAACTCCTGTTCGTACTTCAGTGCTGTTAATTCCTCGCTGATGCTTAACCTGACCTATAAATTCCCAGTTATCTAAAAGCTGATAACCTCCAAAGAGAGCCAGCTCATGATTGCCAGCAGTCTCCAGGGTCAAAAGAGTTCCCAGGCGCAAATCCTCCTGGTCCCGGGGCTTAAATTCCAGCTGATTGCTCAGGGCAACATTTTCCCAGGCCAGGTCCAGGGCCAACTCTCCCTGGTATTTAACTTCCCGGTTGACCTGACTTGAAAGGGCTAAAGCAAACTCCACCTCGTCTCTTTTGATATCAACCTCTGAGAAGTCCAGGGCCAGCCGATAGGCCAGCTGATGGTCAGGAGCCAGGTCATAATAACCCCCACCTTCTAAGTCCAGGACTACTTCACCTTCCCGAATACTCACCAGAGCGGTGCCTCTGAGGTCCATCTCCTCACTCCAGTCATAGTTAGCAGTGAGACCGGAGTCGAAGCTGGACTGCTGACTATTATAATCCAACTGTCCTAAGGCTGCCAATTCCAGAAAACGATTCTCATAAAAGGCATTTTTGATCTGCAGAAAAAAGCTTCCTTCTCCATCATAATCGGCTTCACTGCTTAGCTGGCTATTTGGGCCCAGACCATAATTAAACTTCATCCCGGGATGCAGCACATCAAGGCCATCAATGGCCACAAAATCTCCCTGGGTAAAATTTAGCAGGGCTAAACTAGCTTTTAGATTTCCCTCTTCTGGCTGATATCTTATCTCAGGACCGAGCAGAAAATCTGCAAACTCAGAGCGCTGAAAAGCATTAACCTCTGCTGGTAGTATAGCCAGGCTGCTGCCGGATATGAAAAGTGCCAGCATTATGATAAGTAAATATTGAGTTCTCTTTATTTTCCTCTTCCTGGTTCTCATAGTCATAATCCTATTCCCCCTTCAAACAGCCTCCCTCTTTAACCATCTCAGCAAAATACTATTCCTCTTCCTATTGCAACTGAGTATAATCTGCTTCTTCATTGCTTGCGATTATTTAAGCGTAAATCCCAATAATAAAAGCTCAAAAGTATTATACCACATAGCGAGGGCCAATTAAAGCCAATAAAAAAAGCCCTGATCTGCTCAGGGCTATATCGACATATATATATTGGGAATATATATTTACATAAGGACTAATTTCATCCGGGAGAGTTAAAAATTTAATTGCGCGGGCTAATTCGGGCTAATTTGAGTGAGAGACTAAAAGACTAGTTGAAACTTTTTACTGCAGCCACAATCTTGTCAAGGTCATCGGTGGTTAAAGCCGGATGGACTGGCAGTGAAACAACCTCCCGGGCTGCTTTTTCCGCCTCGGGACAGTGGCAGTCCTGAAAACCTCGTTCCTGATAGAGGGGTTGCTGATGAGCAGGCATAGGATAGTAGATACCGGCGCCCACTCCGGCGGCCTGCAAATGCTCCACAAAATCGTCTCTAAGTTCTGCCGCTGCCTGGATAGTTTCAGGGTTGGAGCTAGGGTTGTTTTGGGTATTGGGATTATTTATAGCTGAGGAGTTGACTCTAACGGTAAACTGATGATAGACGTGATAGTTTTCCCGCTTTTCGACAGGTAAAGTCAGCCACTCCAGCTCTGCTAATCTATCTTTTAAATAGCGGGCATTTTCCCGCCGCTTTTTATTATAATCCGGAAGGCGTTTGAGCTGTTCTCGCCCCAGGGCAGCTGCAATATCGGTGGAGCGATAATTATGACCTAACATATCATGGCGATAGCGACCGGCCCGACCGTGGTTAATTATTTTGCGGGCTTTTTCAGCAACTTCAGGCTCTGAAGTTACTAACATCCCGCCTTCGCCAGTGGTCATATTTTTGGTGGGGTAAAAACTGAAAATACCGGCCTGGGCAAAGGAACCGACTCGCTGACCCTGCTGAGCTGCACCATGGGCCTGGGCAGCATCCTCAATTATAACCAGGTCCTGTTCCTGAGCTAATTTTTGCAGTTCCTGCATGGCTGCTGGTTGACCAAAGAGGTGGACCGGCAGGATTCCTTTAATCCCAGCTTCCTCTTTTAAAGCCTGGCGGACTTTTTCAGGGTCTATATTGAAGGTATCAGGCTCAATATCCACAAAGACTGGCTGAACCTGATTGAAGAGCAGGGAATTGCAGCTGGCAATAAAGGTAAAGGGAGTGGTTATCACTTTATCGCCGGGCTCCAGGCCACAGGCTTTAACAGCAGTATCCAGAGCGGTGGTACCACTGGTGGTGGCCACGGCAAAGTCGCTACCGATAAAATCAGCAAATTCTTCTTCAAATTTTTCAACTTCTGGTCCCGAGGCCAGCATGCCGCTATCTAAAACCCGGCCTACTGCCTGACGGTCTGCTTCAGTGATTTCAGGATTTGCTATGGGTATCATAGATATATAATTTCCTTTCAATTGGCCGGTCTGACCTGGCTGGCCTGACCAGTCTGGCTCTTAAACTTATCCTCACCATATACTCTCCGCTGGATTCCCTTGGTGATCTTTAAAGCTTCCAGTCCATCGGAGCCATTTATCAAGGGTCTGGTGCCATTTTCCAGGCTATTAATAAAGTGAGCCAGCTGAGATTTTAATGGTTCTTCATCGCTGGAATAGATCTCTTCCAGTTCATTTTCCCGCTGATAATCCTTGTTATCAGCCATCAATCCCCCGCGACGGGTGACCACAATTTTACGCTGGAGATAATCTAGTTCAATATAGGAGTTTAAGGTGGTAATGGTCATCTTCCTTACTTTCTTGTTGGTAGCCCTACTGGAAGTCAGGGTGGCTATCACTTCTTTATCTAAGAGCAGATGAGCTACTGCGTAATCTACATGCTCCTTTGATTTAACCTGGCGAGCGAAGGCAGAAACCTCGGTGATTTCCCCCGGTACTATAGAAGAAACTACATCTATATCGTGGATCATCAGATCCTGAATCACATCGGTGTCACTGATACGAGGATCATAGGGGCCTAACCGCTGAACATCAATGGCCACAATATCCTCCCGCTTTAAGATCTCCGGCAGGGCTTGAATGGCAGGATTAAACCTCTCGATATGGCCTACCTGCACCAGCAAGTCCCGCTGGCGGGCAGCCTTTAAGAGAGACTGAGCCTCCTCTACCAGGTTGGTGATCGGTTTTTCAATTAAAATATGTAAACCATTTTCCACCGCCTGCATGGCAATTTCAAAATGAGTAGTTGTCGGGGTAGCAATATTCACAGCATCGACCTCGGCCATAAGCTCTTGAGCTGAGTCAAAGGCTTTTACCCCATAACTTTCCGCTATCTCTTGATTCAATTCCCCGTCAATATCATAAACTCCCACCAGTTCACATTTATGTTTCAAAGCAACGTAAGACCTGACGTGATTCCGCCCCATATTACCAACGCCTATTACTCCAACCCGAACCTTGCTCATATTTTTTTGACCTCCTGTAATCCTGTAAAAATCTCGATTTCATATATTTTTAAAACAATAAATATGTATTTTAGCTACCCTGTTTAAAGTAAATGATTCTTTTGTCCTCTAGCGACAAATTCCTCTTTTGCTATTCTCCATAAAGACTAATAATTCACTGATTTCAGGGCCTGTCAGCTCTTCCCTGATCTTATCCCGGGCCTGACTGGTATTGAGTCCAGCTTTGCATAAAAGTTCATAGGCCCTGGTTATTTTGAGCTTTACTTCACTATCAGGGCAATTACCAGTCCCGACAATCCTGGCTGGATGGCCGGTTACCTTCAAATAGGGAGGAACATCTTTGCTGACCTTACTGTGGTCAACTACCACAGCTCCTGAGCCTATCATCACCTTTTGATGGACTCCTACAGCATTGCCCAGGCTGCTATTGTTGCCAATCTCCACCAGGCCGGCTATTTGAGTCAGGGTGCCAACTTCTACCCCATCACCCAGTCGACAATCATGGGCCACATGGCTTAAAGCACCCAGGGTAACTCCGCGTCCCAGACGGGTTATGCCCTTTTCAGCTGTACCGCGATTAATTGTGGAACGCTCACCAATATTGCAGTTGCCTCCGATTACCAGAGTAGTTTCTTCGCCATCATATCTGCGGTGCTGGGGAGGAAAACCCAGCAGAGCTCCAGTGGCAACCCTGGTCCCGGGCCCCAGGGTGGTCTTCCCTTTGATTTCCACTTCATCACCTATTTTACAACCCTCTTTAATTTTAACCTGAGGTCCGATTATTACCCTGTGACCCAGAGTAACATCGGCGGCAATTTCTGCTTCGGGAGAGATATGACTGGTTTCCTGATTACTATCACTGGTATCTATATTGTTTTTTGCAATATTATCATCTGCAATGTTATTAGAAATATTATCAGAAAAATCTTCACTGGTGGTCATAATTAAGAAAACTCCCCTCTATAAACCCCTTAACCCACATCTCAATATCCTGTCCTGCCTGTAATTCAACAATGGCGAGGTCTTTTTCGGTTAAATTTGATAATTTTTTCTTCTATTACATAATCGAATGTATTATATCATAATTTAAAGGTCAAGGTCAAAGCCTAAATAAAAAGCTTCTGAAACGGCTTCGTAATTCAAACTGTAACTATAGCAGTCCAGCTCTCTTTCCAGGCTGAAATTCAACTCTTCCCACTCCCTTTCTTGATGGTCATAATCACCGGCAAAATCAAAGGAAATGCCTTCTAAGGGAGCTGTTGGTAATCTAAGTCCGGTAGATATCTCAGAATTTAGCCAGGTTGTTTCTAAAAGATTATATTCTGAGGACCAGCCAAGGTCGAAAGTCAAACCAGCTGGAGTATAATTTTCCCTTTCCCCTTCAATTCCGCTGGTCTGCTCCCACTCCAAGCTGTTCTCTGGTCTATAAATTTCAAAGTCAATCTCAGTAAAGAGCAGCATTTCATCTTCTGTCTCCACTTCATTTCTGGCCAGAAAAGATTCTCCCCAGCTATTCCCCGTTGCAAGTTCTAAACCCCCGGACTGCTGCAGAGAGTAATTATTCCGGGAAAACTGCCAGAAATCTCTTTCTGCTTCTAATTTATTTTCTAAAGTTGCCAGTGATAACCAGTCAGTCAGAGGCTCTTCCTCTTTCCCTTCATCACCTTCAGCATAACTGGAGAAATAATTGACCAGACTCAAAGTACTGCTGGCAGTTAAATCCCAGCCGGCCAGATCATCCCAGCTTCTCTGCCAGTCAGGAATTATTTCCAGCTGATTAGTTTTGCGTTCTTCTTCCTCTTCTTTAAGGCGGCCCCAGCCCAGAACCAGAGACAGGTCATCGGAGAACATCTCTAAGGGATAATTTTGTTCCAAATAGGGCAGATAATCCTCCTCATAACCAGCACGATAGCGTAAATTCCAGTCGACCGGCGCCTCTAATAGTTCCAGCTGATAACTGCGTCTATCTAAATCGCGCTCCTGATAGTCGTGATAAAAGGAAAAGGCCAGATTATCCTCAGCTCCTAATAATTCTTGATAATAATATTCCTGACGCCAGGAGTCATCATAGAAATCATATTCCCAGTCTATTTCCAGCTCTCTTCCCCCGGGACTATAAGCTAAAGAAGAAGTTAGAGGGCGACTTCTATCCCATTCTTCCCTTTCTTCCTGATCAGAATCAGCATAAGTCCTGACAAAGTCCAGAAGGTAACCGCCTTCATCAGCACCACTTTCTCCTGCGGCAATTACCTCCTGCTGCTGACTGATGACAAGTTCAGCAGTGAGGTCATGTTCCCAGCCAGCAAAAAATCGGGATTCCCATTCTCCCTCCTCATCAAGAAAATCATAGCCTGTCTTAAGGGAAAAATGATCAACTGGGGTATAGGTTAAAGTGGTAGAAAAATCCTCCTGCCACTGATAATCCTCATCATTTTCCATCTCCTCTAAAAAATATTCTTCTTCAAATTCCTGAAAGTCATATCCAGTCTCCAGGGCTAAATTATCAGTTATCGCCCAGTTGTTTCTGAACTCTCTCACCTCGGTACCCCGCATGGTATTGCTGTAAAAAAAATGGCCTTCCATCCAGTCCCCCACTTCATAGGGATAACTAAGCTCCAGGTATAACCCTTCCTGAGTATCATAACCAATCTCATAAATAAATCCTGTATCGGCCAGAACCCTCTCCTCAGGGTCATCGGGGTCTTCAATATATTCTATAACGTAATAGGGCAGGGCTATTAGGCGCAAATCTCCCCAGTAAAAAGAAGCATCCTGAGCCACCACCCGGTCGCCAGGATAGAGAGTAACTTTGCTGGCTCTTAAACTATAGTGAGGGTCTGGTAAGAGACAGGGGGTATAGAGAGCTTCCTCTAGCTCTAAAATATGGTCAAACTCATCGTCGGTCACTGTGCGTAATTTATTACCCCGAAAAGTAACTTCATCTATTTTAGTCTCTGCCTCTAAAAATTCTCCCTCGCCGGTTTCATAATTAAAGGTCAAGCCGGTGCCAAAAAACTCTTCTTCCTCGGTTATAACCCGGAGAGGCTTACCACGAGCAATAACCTTATTTTCCTGTAAATAAACCGTTAATTCATCGGCCTCAAAGCGGTAACCGGCAGCAGCAAATTTCACTGCTCCTGTAGCTTCCAGAATTCCTTGCTGCTGCTGATAAGAAATGTTATCGGCAGTCAAATCATAAAAGTCCTCTGATAACTCTGCTGCCTCCACTTCCCCGGCTGGATTTATAACCGTCCAGCAGGATAACAAAAAAAAGAGAAAAAACAGAGCTAATAGTGCTATAAAAACAGCCCTTTTCCCTCTGGTTTTTTTGGTTGACATACTAAAATTTCCAGTATTCGTTGCTATATCATGCTTCATCAATTACCAAATCCCCTGTTGACTGATAAAACTATTATTGTTAATGAATAGCAGCAAATAGAAAAACCCCCAGGTAGTTTACCGAATCAAAATCGGATTAGCTATCCCCGGCGGCTTAAAACAATAAAACGAATTTACAAAATAAAAGAATTCTACCTGAAAAAAATATATAAAATCATTATCTAAAAAAACATTAAAGATTTAAATCAAAATTCAAGACCATTAAAATCTAATTTCAAAACTGGCACTGATGCTGGATTCCTGACCTTCAGAATCTTCATTAACTAAATCTGGTAAACTATCAACCATCTGATAGCCAAAGGAAAGTGAACTAAAATCAGAAACATTTAAGTCCAGACCCAAATCCCATTCAGTCTGCAGAGTGTCTTCTAATTCATCCAGGTCCAAAAGTTTATAGGAAGCACTTAAAGTTGCCAGGTCCAGGAAGTCCACCTCTAAACCAGAAATTGATTGTCTGCTTTCTGAGAGACTATCAAATTGATAGCTGGCCCTTAAATTACCCAGGGAATCCTGATATTCCAACCCCAAAACAGTATAATCCTGTGATGAAGAGCTGAAAACATCCTGCTGATGATAATCCGCTGAAAAACTAAGATTATCAAAGGGCTTTATAGTCAGGCCCAGTTGACCGGGATTGACCACCATATCAGCTTCTCTATCTTCTTCAACATACTGAGTCCGGGGCTGGTTATCAGCAGTATTTTCTTCTCTATTATCAACAATTGCTGCCTCAGAAAATTCATCCTGAAAGTTTTCAGCTGAGAAAGAATCCTCTTCTGAAAAATCTTCATTATCGGCTAAACTCTGACTGCTAAGTTCTTCTTCTCCATCTTCGACGGCTAGGCTGGCTAACTGTTCTTCCTCTTCCTGCACCAGTTCCTCTGATTGCAGGGCAAAAACCCTTTCTCCATAACCAGCGCGGAGAGTCGCTCTATCTCCCAGATTGTATTCCAGAGCTAAATCGGCCGCCGATTTAAGATCATCCTCGCCATCCTCGCTGAGATCTTCCCTGAAATCAGCTGATAGATTTAAACGATTATTTAATGAGTTTCGATCAACCTCTAAAATCTCATCGCCAGCAAAGGAAAAGCCAGTTCTCTGAGAATTAATCAACAGACTATTATTGGTGATCTCTTTGAATTCATCTTTTTCCAGTTCTTCCTCACCAAAACGAGAGGCTAAATCAAAGAGTTTATCCTGTCCCTCCTCAGAAAATTCCTTCAAATCAGACTGAGGAAGCTCTAAAGGTTCTGAATCCAGGGCAAAGACCTGGCGGTAATCCAGACTGCTAAATCTCTGCACCCAGCCCTCGTAATCAAGAGTAGAGTCAGCCTTAACAGCAGCTAACCCGCTGGTCAGCAGAGTTATCATAAATATGGTGACTATAAGTGTTAATATTGTTTTATTTCTGCTCATCTCAGGCCTTCCCTTCCCTGTTTTTGGCTAGATTTAAAGAGAAATTTAATCTTCTATAGATTTAAAGAAAAAATTCAATAGAGAAAAATCAATGTAACAGGTATATAAAAAGTATCCCTTCATATTATAATTCTCCACCTATAGATATTCTCCTGCATCAAAGGGATATTAAAAAAACTTTCTATAAATTTTCTATTTTTAAGCTGGAAAATTTCAGTTGTTTTAATTATAACAAATACCGGCTAAAATTTCCAGTGCTTAAAGGATGATTTTCCGCTAATTTAAGGGTTGGCCAAAAGAATTGACCAACCCCCTATAATCACTTTCCCGTTGAGGAATATAACATAGTACTGTTCTTTATTCGTTTTTAATATTCATGGCGTTTTTTATCTTCTTTTTATCTCTTTTCAGAAATTAAAAACCAATTTTTATACCGGCCTTAATCTCCCTGGTCTGCCAGTTATCATCATTATCAGTGAAGCGCATTATATCCTCAGTATAATCAGCGGTAAAGGAAGTATCACTCAGGATTTCATAATCCAGCTCTAATTTATTGGTAAAGCGATTTCCTTCCCGGGCCAATGAATCTCCATTCTTATTGACCAGAGTAAAGTCATTATTGAGAGATAAACGGTCGGCTGTAAAGTCCAGCCCTAAATTTAGTTCCAAAGTCCTTAGCTCCAGGCTGTCAGCATAGAAATTCAGCTCACCTTCATCCCGCCCGGCAGTAAAGTCGCTTTTGGCCACCGGTTCATTCTCAACCGCCAGTTCATGACCGCTAATTTGACTATAGGTCAGCCCGCCAGCAAAGGTAAGATTATCAAAGACTCGCCAGTCTTCAACTTTAATTCCTCCAGACAAAGTTTGCTTGCTGAAATCATCCTCAAGGCCAAAATTAGCCAGATAATCATTATCAGCAGTTACATTGGCGAGGTTTTGCACCATTTCATAGGAACCCAGCAGGCTGATATTATCATTTAAGCCAAATTCACCGGCCAGACCGAAGGTATATTCATTGGCATCATAATCAACTCTTTTAATATCGGCTGCTAGATTATCAGGATAATCTTCCTCAAGATAATTGTACATATAGCGGTCATCGCCCTGAAGCATGACAGTCTGAAAATCCAGGTTAAGCTCTAATCTATCGGCAGTATAACTTAAACCTGTTTTAATGGTATCATCGGTAAAACTATCTTCTCCTGCAAAAAGTCTTTCCAGACTTGCACTTCCAACCAGACCATCCACGAATAATGGTATTCCTCCGCCGACTAAAAGCTTCCAGTCTTCATCATATAAATTGAACTCGCCATATCCCTCTTCCAGGATATCAAACAGGTCCTGGTCAACTCTAAGATTCAATCCCACAACTCCTGCCTCAGCCAGTCCATCGGCAAAGCGGTCGTAATCATCATCCTCATCATCAAAAACTGCCTTATTTTCCAGCAGAGGTTTGAAGTTCTCGTCACGCCAGCGCACATCGGCCTGTAGCTGGGCAATTCCAGAGAGAGCTGCTTCTGCCTCTGCTCTCACCAAAAAGCCCGCGGTTTCATCACTATCGAAGGGTAAAGAGCTACCGATATCCAGCAAGAATAAGCTGTCACCGAGCTCAGCTCCCAGATCAACTATAAAAACTGCCATATTCTCATCGGCCCCAAAATCTTCAGGATCTAACTGCACTAACGCCGAACCTCCCAGACTAAAGTCAGCCATTTTTCTATTTAACTGCACTCCAGCCAGATAACGGTCAGCCATTTCATCCTCTTCAGCTCGTTCAAAGGCCATCCTGCCAACCAGGTCATCGGCTTCTTCCCTATCATAATCATAGTCAAAGGTAAATTCATCGATCTCCTCTTCACCTTCGGCAATCTCTACAATACCAAAGAAGGTATCCAAAGATAGGGGCTTATAGGCAAGAGTCAAGCCAGTAATATCGGTCTGATAAAGGGCATAATCCCGATAATCAATTTCATTTTTGGTGTTGAAGACCGCTCTAAAATTTTCAGTTTCTAAATCCAGGCCTGCTTCAGCCAGAGAAACTTCCTGATCACTGCCATCGATATCAAGGTCTACAGCGGCAGTGAAAAGTTCAGTTAAAATATCGATACCCAGTTCCAGGCGCTGAGTAAAACCAAAATCAGTATCCCAGACAGCTATAGCATCGTCATCACTCCAGTCGGGCAGCACAAACTCATCATCTTCATCACGCTCAATGAGGTAATTATGGAGTCCGGCAGCAGTCAATTTTTCATTGAGGCCGGCAAAATCCTCAGCTTCGCTATTATTATTACCATTATCAGTGAAACGATCTACAAAGTCAGCGATAACATCCTCAGGTTCCAGTTCTGCAACCTCACCAATCTCTTTTATTTCACCGGCAATGTTAACTTCTGTCTCTTCAGTTACATTAAATTCATCCAGTCCCTCAATAACTATCTGCAACAGATCTTCCGGATGGGCCGGAAAATAATAAGTGTCATTGTCATTATTGTTAAGGTCAAAGGAAAAATCGCCTTTATTCTCCAGGTCGGCCAGCATTGCCTCTATTTCTGACTCCAGAAACTCATAATAGTCATCTAAAGAAGTCATCTGCTCTTTTTCATTATTACTGCTCGTTGCCGAAAGACCACTATTCCACTCAAATTCAAAGAGCGGATAGTCTTCAACCTGCCAGGGGCCATAATCTATCGGGAAACCAGGTCCATCGACTACCTGTTGATGATTGAATTCAACACTGTAGCTTCCCCGGAAAGTTACGGGCTCTGGCTCATCCATTCTGGCCTCCAATTCTGCAATAAGCTCTCTAATCTCTTCGCTTTCCTTAAGGAAGAAATCCTCTAAATCTCCTAATTCAGCGCTAATCTCCCGCAATTCCACCCGGAATTCAGCAGTTAAGGCCTGGATTAAATCCACCACCTGATCTAATTGTTCAGCTGTTAGCTTTTCCGGTTTTTCTGGCTCCTGTTCCTCCAACATTGCCTGCACGATATCCCGCACCTGCTGCTCCTGCCACTCATTGAGTTCAGCCCGGGACAGAGCCTCTAACTCTTCTTCCCAGCCAGTAAATTGCTCGGCTAGCATTTCATATTCAGCAGTTAGGTTTCTCAGCATTCTGGCAATAATCATGGCCATTTCATAACGGGTCATATTTTGCTGACCTTTATAGGTTCCATCAGGATAACCTTCGATTACTCCGGCCACTACCAGTTCTTCCACAGCTTCATGGGCCCAGTGGTCTTCTGGTACATCCGGAAAGATGCCCGCCTGAACCGGAAAAGTCATAACAGTAAAGAGCATTAACAACAGTACACCCACCACATTTTTCTTTAATAACTCTGTCTTCATTTTAAATCCCCCTAATTTTTTATTAATTTTTTGTTTTTTAGTTCTATCCGGTTACTCAATTCCCCGAAGGGGACAGCGGGTGTTGAGTTTCCTGGTTTCCTCAACCCACCTTTTGTCTCTTTACGGGTGGTAACCGGCAGAAATAGAACCCCGACAGCAATAAAAGCCCTCTCACCTTTTAGGCACACCTCCTGACTGGTTATTTTGAGGGTTGGCTGGCCAGGTTTTTAACTTTAAATAATAGAAATTAAATTTTGGTAGGTAATATTTCTCCCTAAAGAGCAAAACTCCTGCAAGAAAAAATAATATATTTAAATTATTTTACCCTTTCTCGAAAAAATTTGGGAAAAATCGCAAAAAACCTTTGACATTATTCTCAACCCGTGTTATAGTTATATCCGTTGGGCAAAATAAGAACGATAAAAAAAATCTAGCACGAAGCTCAACAGCAATTAGGAGGAATAATTTAAATGATTTACACAGGTACAGTAAAATGGTTTAACGATCAAAAAGGTTATGGCTTCATTGAAAGAGAAACTGGCGACGACGTATTTGTTCACTTTTCCGCAATTCAAGATGATGGTTTCAAAAGTCTGGAAGATGGCCAGGACGTAGAATTTGAAATCGTAGAAGCCGACCGCGGCCCACAGGCCGAAAATGTAGTTGCAGTATAAATAAGTAAATAAATTTACTTTTATATATAGCAACAAAGAACGGCAACAAAAAACCCCTGAGTCTGCAAAAAGCAGATTCAGGGGTTTTTTCGTTTAATAACTTTTCTGTTGTTTAGCTTTTCTGTTAATTTTGATATTTTTTTATAACTTTCCTGTTATTTTACTATTGCTTCCTTATGTATTCTTTTTCAATCTGTCCCCCGCTGGGTTAGCATTTTCTCAGTCAGCGAAGGTTGCTGTCACCTGCTGATCTTCATCCATTATAATCCAGGTACTTTCGCTCTCGTGGTTTTCCACGTCACCTTCCCAGCCTATAAACTCTCCGCCAGCAGCTGGTTCAGCGTCCAGTGATACCAGGTCAAACTCATCATGCATGGAGGTGCCTCTATCTTCTACTTCACTGCCATCGACCTGCACTGTTCCTTCACCCTCAACTTCGACCGTTAAAACCTGGGTGCCAGGCACCCTAAAACCATTATACTCACAGCCCATCGTCAGGCCAGCAACCAAAATCACCACAACTACCAGCAATGCCACCTTGAATTTTTGCAAAAAATCACCTCCTTTTGATTAGTTTAACATTCCTATTCATTTAATTAAAGTCTAAATTGCCAAAAACTCAATCGAAAATTAAGTCTAATCGACAGGCAGAACAATCTTAAACTCTGTACCAACTTTCTTTTTGCTGGTCACTGATAGGCTGCCTCCATGGTTTTGCACTACATTTCTAACAAATTCCAGTCCCAGTCCTAAGGAATCACTGAGTGAGCTTGTCTGATAATAAAAATCATAAATCTCACTGGCTGAACTTGTATTTTTCTCACTCTTATTTTGATTATCAGCACTAAAAGCAGAACCATTATCATTGATTAAATGAACTAATTCTTCTTCTAAACCCGGGCCATTATCCCTGACTTTGATTATAAAGCTGGTGGAATCAAGGGAAAAGTCCACAACTATTTTTCCCTCCCGGGCCACATCATCGTATTTTCGGGCTAAAGAATCTAAAGAATTATCAATGAGATTAATAAGACATCTAATAAAGCGCATTTTATTAACTTTAAGATCTACAGAATCACTACTGTCTTCCTCTGCAGAGATAGTTATAATATTTTTGTGCTTATAACCGGAAATTTGCTTTTTAAGCAGCTTTATAAGTTCCTTCAAACTGGTCCTGGTCCTTATATTTTCATTGGATATTTCAGAAATAATTTTATCTAAATTATCAGCGACCTGGGAAATTCGACTGGCATCACTGGCAATCCGCTGATTGCTGGTCCTGATATTGATGGCTTCACTCAGACCCTGTACTGTAGTTAAGGGGGTCTTCAAGTCATGGACCAGATATCTCATCTCCTTGTCAGCTCTATCAGCTATTCTTTTAATCTTCATCTTTTTTAATTTTAGTTCTTTATCTTTCTCAACCTTAATGGCTTCCATTCTACGGAAATGATTTATAATCAAACGAGAAATCAAAATTGCATTTAATGAAAGAATGAGCCAGAATAAAAAGCCAAAGAAATTCAAAATATTATCGGCTTCCATTATAAGACTAAGTTCTTTAATGGCCATAGATAACTCTCCCCGGCCAAAATAGAAGGGGGAGAGAGCCGGAATAAGGTCTAACCACTGAAAACTAAAGAGGAAGATGACGATGACCACTAGTTTAGCTGATATATCGCTAATATCCCTGGTGAAAAAATAAATTGCAATAATTATTACAATTGACAGGATTGCTGGCCCGCCAAAATCATACTCCAGGGGATAAATCAACCAGACAAATATATAAACCAGGGGAATTATTATAAAGGGGGCCATAAGACCTACTAAATCTGACCAGGAGGAGTGAGTTTTCAACTCCTCCCCCAGAACAAAGGCGCCGGCATAATGAGGAACAGCTCTCAACGTATTTAATATAACCAAATAACCAGCTGCCAGCAACAACAAACCACTATCGTTTTTCTGGGCACTGGCTCGATAGAGTTCCATGATATTTAAATCTGAAGCTGAGAGCAGGGCTGGCATAGCCATCCCTAATATTATCAAAGATACAGCAATTAAAATTCTCTGGTAGTTAAGTTTTTCATCCATTAAATATGTCGCCACCTTTATAAATGCCGCCTACAGTAAGAATTAATATTACTGTAACCAGGGGGATAAACCTGGAGTAGACAACCTGATAATAGAGCTCACTTTCTCCTGGGTCTGGCAGGGGTTGAGGGTCAATTTCTATCCCCTGTTCCTCTGCCAGATCATTAATATTTAAAAAGTTAATAACTGGAATATCTTTTTCCAGAAATGAAGCTATCAGGGAATCTCCTCTGTTAGTGCTTTCATCTGTGAAATCAGCCGGCTTTAAAAGCCCATTATCCCAGAGCTCCGAACCATAGTTGACAATATTGCCGCCAATATTTATAAATACCCCGGGCTTTTCTTTAGTTTTTTCTTCATTAGTATTTGCTTTTATATAAAAATCCCTTCTCCTGGCTATATTATCAGCTATATCCTCTTCATAAATAAAATTATAATCGTCACTATAGTCAGCCTTTAACTCCTTAGGATCTAATAACATCCCCTGACCAATATCACCGCCGCCACCTATAGAGAGAGCCAGGATTTCTGTGGTTATTAGCTCCTGCTGCTGCAGATGATCCATAATTTCAACCATGGTAAAACCTCGCTGATTGGCTCCATAGTATGAGGAGCCCAGGGAGTAAATAATATCGGCCTCCAATTCTAATACTTCAACTGCAGCCACTGTCGCTGCTAAAAGGGCAGGAAAAGAGCCCGAGGCTCCCACGGCAACCCTATCCCCTGCCTCCAGCTCTAATTCATTCTTAAGATAATCAACTGTTAGTGCTGCAAAATCAGGGTTAGTCGATGTCCTCTTGGCTTCTAGCTGCCCCCGGGTGGTTGAGAGTTCAGTGAACTCTTCGCCAATAAAGCCTGTCTTATTGATATCTTTCTCTTTATTAATAGAGAAGGAAAGTTCTTCCCTTAGCTCTCTTACCTCGGCTGTAATCTCCTGCTGGAGAAGAGCAGCTTCTTTCATCTGTTGGAAGTTTTCCCTGGTTGTTTCAGAGGCAGTAGCCAGAGTCAGGCTGTAACCGGCTATAATTATAACCAGCATTATTATAATCGCTTTTGGTTCTAAATTAGTTTTTTCCCACTTTAGATACATGAACTCATCAGAACTCCTTCAACTTTTCTCTTTTTAGACTTTTAAGCTATATTTAGACCCATTAATATCAACCTTATCAGCAGCACAGCCGCCAGCATATTGGCTAAAGTCATAATAAAACCCTGGCGGATAAAATTATTAGCTATTATACCTCCAATTAGAAAACCCACCGGGGTTAAAGAGATATCCAGAGGAAAGTAGCCCAGATAAGAGGAGACCATTAATCCCAAAACATAATTCACCATTATGAGCAAAAAGAAACGGCGGACCCCATATAAAATAAGATAACGGCTGATAATAAATCTGACCAACAGATAAGAAATAAAGGCTAAAAAGACTGTCATGACAACCCTGGCTGGCTGGCCTGGCAGATAAAAGGCCAGATAACCAGGAATAATTATTCCGCCAGGGAAGATGCCGACAATTTCATAATAAAAGAAGGCAACTATTATTCCGATGATAATTGTTTCTTCAAACATCCTCTTATACTCCCTTCTCAGCAAAATATTCCCTTAACCTCTGACCTTCCCCTTTGAAATTACCAAAGCCAAAGATAACTATGCAGTCGGTCTCTTCCTGACTCTTAATAGCTGTTAGTATCTCAGCTGCTTCTTTTTTATCCCCTAAGTAAGTTATAGTCTGACTGCTGTTATTTCTCAGGACCGATAAAACAGGTTTGTTTTTAGGGCCAACCAGGTATAAAGTGGTTATTTTAGGTGCCAAAAAGTCTTCATAACAGGCTATCATTTTACTGCTCCGCAATTGACGGTCAGCCCGAAGATTTAATAAAGCCACCACCGTTTTGGGGTTTTCTATGTTCTCCAAAGCATTAGTTGCCCTCTGTGGCTTAAATCTCTCTGGCCTCTTTTGTTCCAGCCAGCCAGCATATCTCCGCCATAAAGCTTTAGTTGAAGGAATATCATTGGCGGCAAAGCCATTTATGAGGACCAGATTTTTCTGCCCCAGTTTAATCTCATTAACTCCTGTATTGCCGGGATCCGGTGGGGCTTTCAGCATTCCCCGGGAAAACTCTTCGGAGTTAATTTCCAGGTCCTCTCTTTCAGCTAACAGCCGCGAACATCTACGAGCTAGGGCTATGTTTTCTGGAAAGTTGGGGTAGGAAAAGGACTCAAGAAAGTCTTCTTTTACTTTTTCTTTTTTAACAGGATAAAAGGAAACCCCAGTAACTCCTTTCTCTTGCTCTGAAGCTGCGAAAAAACTTTCATAGACATTGGCCGGCAGAACCACTCTGCCTCCAGCAGGGATACTCAAAAATAATGTTTCTTTTATATCCTTTAGAGTATCCCCCATTATCTCTTCATGATCCCGATAAATATTGGTGAGGAGGGAATAGTCGGCCTGGACAATCTTATTTCCGGTTGTATACTGTATCTCAGGCGAGAGAGCCATGCATTCTAAAACCAGCACCTCCACTCCAGCTGCAGCTGCCTGACTTATAATCTGCTGCTGTTCCTTTATCCGCGGCTGTCCCCTTCTCTTGATCTCCTTCTCTCCGGCAGCTTTTATCAAGCGGGGTTCTGAGCCTGTCGTCTTGCCCCAGACTTTATAACCGCATTCTAACAGCCCATAAGTGAGCAGTCTGGTGGTTGTCGACTTACCCCGGGTTCCATTTACATGGATAACCAGTGGGATTGCCCTTCGATTGCTTTTATGTTGGAAAAACTCAATTATCCCCAGCAGGATTATAAAAACCAGGCTAAGTAAAAACTCCATTCTAGCACCTCTCTATTTTAGCTCGCAACTCTCGCAACTATTATTCTGATTTTGCCCTAATCATTTCTTTCCAATATAAACTTTTGCTTTTTTAAAGTTCCCTCTTACTAATGCCTATAGACTATTATACAGAATAGCTCCTAATTTCTCCAGTAAAAAATAAAGTCCCCCAAAAATTTTGGGGGAGGAGCCTAGTTAAAGGGCCAGTTTTCATGGTTAAGGAGTATTTAAAAACTTGCCCACTCCTTCGTTTATTATATCTTCATATTCTGGTACTTCAGAGACCATAATGGGATTATCAGGGTCAATCTCTTCATAAGCAGTGAAAAATTCCATGATTGTCACCACGTGACGGGCTACTCTTTTATCTAAAGGCCAGCCCTCTTCATCCCAGGGAACATATAACATACCCAATTCATCAGCGCTTTCATAAAACTCATCCTGTCCTGTTAATACCAGTTCTTCATTGGTTGGACCTCGCAATCTCCCCATTGCCGGATTGGCAGTTTCCAGCAGATAAGGCCAGGTATCTGTATGATCACCCAGTTCTCGATGTGATAACCCTCTAAGTCCTTCTGGAGAGGGCTCCAGGGAGATGCTAATACCTTTCATCTCTAAATCCATCGAAACAAAGGAGGCCAGCTCCATCCCTGTTGGGTAGGAGACTATGGCATTGACCACCGGATATTCCGGGGAAGCTTCGTGGAGATCAAAAGCCAGGTCTATCTCTTCCTGACGTACTAACTCAGTAATACCATGAGCCAATCTTTCTGTGGTATTACCATCAGGTCGGCCGGGAAAAGCCCGGTTGAGGTTCCTGGTCTCTGAACCTGCTAACCTCTGCCCCGAAGGATGGACATAAACATCGGGGTCCGGCCATTGATGGAGGGGGTTGGTATCTCGAGAACCAAAGCGAAATTCTCTTTCTTCACCATCTTCTGTAGGGAGAGAGATAGTCTGAGGATAGGCCTCCTGCGGAGTATGGTGGGTAAAAGCACTGGGGTTGGCCCGAGGTATAAAGATAACCCGACCCTTTTCCACCTCTATATTTTCCATCATCAAAATCGGCGCAATCTGCCCGGCCGGCTCATTGGGGTGATTGCCACCTAAAATCAAGGCCGAGCCCCCCTCTTCTTCTCCCTCAAAAATATATACTTCAGGATTAGTTGGAGAATCAGCTAGTTCAGAAAAGTAATCGCTTAAATATTTCTGCTCTGTCAGAGTGTCGGCAGGAAAAATTTCCTCTTCTTCAAACATAACCTGAAACTCCTGATGAGCAGTATAGATGATTAATACAGCCAGTACTAAAAGTATTATTTTACGAATAGTTTTCTTGTTTTTGATAAATATTACCTCCCTTCCGAACTTTGAATCCTGGTTTGGACTCTGCAAAACCCGTATCTCTTAAATTAAAACAGAGAATTAATGAAAAAATAGTTAAAATAAAGCTATTTTAGAAATAAAATTCTCATTACAAAGGGGATTATAATTAAAATTAAATTAACTTCCTCTGCTAAAGAATCTTCTTCCAGAAAATTCCCCAGCAACATCAGCAAAATTAAAGCACTGATAATCCAGTAAACTGCTGTAAGCATAATAAACCAATCAACCTCCTATGGGCTAAAGTGTAGTAAATCGCCAGTTTAGGCCGCTTTTTTCTCCTGTTCTTTACCACGATGGATTATTTTTAATCCTCCCACAACCACCAGGCTGAAGACGATTATTCCAGCTATTAAATATATAGTTCCCAGCGGTGGAGCTAACAGAGAGGCAAAGAAATCAGCATTTAATATTACCACCAGACCCCATATGATGGTAATCAGAGCGGGGATATAGCAGTGTCTGAGAACTTTAAAGTAATCTTTTTGACCTACTACCTGGGCAGCAAAAATACCGGCTAGAGCTGTGGGGGGCATTAAGTCTCCTAAACCGGCAAAAAGCGAAAGGGCTGAGCCGGTAACAATCTCATCTACCCCGATCAAAGCCAATATAAAAGGAACTCCCAGGACCGCCGCCGAACCATAGGCGGAAAAAGCACCGAATAGAGGCATGGAAATGGCAATGCCTAAGAAGAATAGCATGCCCGGTAGAGTGATGGCCATATTAACAATATAACCGCGAACCCCTATTAGAGTAATTACCTGGATAAACATCCCTACACCCATTAATATGCCTAAAATTTCCTGGGAATCCTGAATAGCCTCTTTACCTTTTTTAACAATATTAAAGGTTTTTCCTGTTAAGGGGGCTATCAGGCTGCTGAGAAAAAAGGTCAGCGGCAGACCAATTTGCGGGAAAAACTCTGGAAGACTCTGCTCACCTATTAGCAAAAATAACATTAAGAATAAGGGCAAAAAGATTTTTAGGCCGTATTCCTGATAATATGAATCTGGTAATTTTTCCTTTACCTCCTGGAAATTTAATCTGGCAATATATTTATAACTTATTCCCAGGCTGATAACTATGGCCAGGGGCACCGAAATCAACAATAACGGAAGTTCAAATCCAACATAGGGCATGTCAATCCCACCGCCGATGATCATCACCGGAATGTTGATAGGAGGTGCTATCATGCCGTAAATACCGCCCATGGCAATGATGGCTGCTGTTTTGTTTAGGGGAACACCAATATTAATCAACACTGGAGCCACCAATGCTCCACTGGTTAGGACAGCAGCGGTAGAGGAACCAGATATCATTCCGGGAAACATGATTAAAAACATAACTCCCAGTATTAATAAAATAGGTTTTTCAGACAGGCCTTGAATTATTATATTGGCTAAAGTGTCCATTAGACCAGAGGCCTGGATGGATTTCATGAAGATCATAGCTGTAGCAATAATCAGCGCCATATCAAAATAGCCAAAGGCCCCTTCAACAAAGTGCCTAATGGGGATTCCTTCTCCGGCCAAGAGGGTGGCTACGGCTGCTGAAATTGCCATGGCAACTCCAATCGGTAAATCAAATTTAAAGGCACCTATGGCAAAGGTGGCCAGAGCAGCTAATAATAGAATTAAGTATATTTGCAATCTCGATTTCCTCCTTCAAATAACTATTGCCTAAACTCCAGCTGCTAAAATTAACAATAAAATAAGTAAGCAGGTCAGAACCTGTAGCTCAATATTGAGTTCTGACCTGGCTGTCTTGTATCAGTAAAATACTAAGTTAACTCATTTAAATTTCTTTTAATTATACCTATCAAAAGCTAATTTATTCAAAGAGATCTACTAGCGGTTGTTGGGCCATAGCTGTGGCGTCCACAAATTCACCGGCAACCTCGTACTCTTCCGCTATATTGCTGAACATCTCATCATGATCGCCCTCTTCAACAACTATATAATAATCTACTTCAGGAAAAACAGCTTCAATTAAGGAATCAGAGAGGTCGCCGCGGCGAGCCTGTCCACCTAAATGCATACCTACGATGGGCATTTCTTTCTCCCGGGCAGTTTCGATCAAAGCTTCAGCTCTTTCAATCTCCACATCTGAATCGATTCCAGCATCTCCTAGTCCTTTGGAGCTACCTCCCACAACCAAAATCAAACTTTCAACTTCTTCTAATTTTTCTGCTTCTGCCAGGGCATCAAATTCAAAGTCAAGCTCTGCCCGATTACTTAAAGAAGCCGCCATATCAACATCCGGGCTTTGCCCAATAGAGGTTAAGAGAAAAGGTTCTGTCATAGAGAATTCTTCAGCTGCAACTCCCAGAGTAAGCCCAAAGACCAGCAACAACATAATAGTCATGGTAAACATTTTTTTGTTAAACATTTTATTATTACCTCCTTGATTGAGTTAAAATATCTCTTTTAATTTTTTTGAAGCCTGTTATTGCAGAATTATTTAAATCTCAGATTAAGCTTAAGGACCGCCAGAGAAAGGGCATCAACAATAACCCACGTAAAATTCCTTCGGATACAGTCTGTGATTTAAAAAAAGAAATAGTTATAAGAAACAAAATCAGCAAATTTGCTATCATATGCAGAAAAAACAAACTAATATCACCTCCAATTTTGTTAACGGGCAGCTTATTTTGGCTTATCGTAATTTGCTTATTGATGCTCAGGATAACCTTCTCCCTCATCTATCTGCCAGGTCTCTGTGAAATCCCAGTCAACAAAGGTGGCCTGCTGTTTCATTTCATCGGTAGAAACTGGTTCACCAGGTCCATCATCTTCAAAACCAGTCACTTCATAGTCATAATAACTGCTGATAATTTCACCTTCAAAGTGGTCTCCCAGCAAACCGCCGACCAGATTGCCACCTTCAACTTCCGCTGATGCATAACTATAACTAACATCGCCCATATTTTCCCCGACTAATCCTCCGGCAGCATTTACCTCAGCCAGAACTTCTCCTCTGGCATAACTATCTTTTATAGTAGAATCAAACCTGTTGCTGCCTACCAGACCTCCAGCATTATTGCTGTTACCAGTCACCTCTACATAAGCGCTGCTTCTGCTGATGGTGCCGGTTTGATTAACGCCTACAAGGCCACCGAGATGATTATTGACTGCCTCAACTTCACCAGCTGCTGAACTATCTTCAACTAATCCTTCATTAAAGCCAGCCAGAATTCCAATGGCTTCATTGCCATAAATATTGGCTTCCTCAATGGTCAAATCACTGACCTGACCTTCAGGGCCAATGGCACCAAAGAGACCCAGTTCGTTAGCTTCACTATCTGATATACTAAGCTCCGTTATTTTATAGCCCTTACCGTCAAAAGTCCCCTGAAATCTATTATCTAAATCACCGATTGGTTCCCAGTCTTCTGTCAGTTCATCTAAACTTAAATCAGCACTCAGTATAAAGTGGCTGTCAAGCTCTTCTCTGACTCTATCCAGTTCAGCCACTGTTTCTATCACATAGGGGTCCTCTGCTGTACCATCTCCTGCAGCAAACTCTGCCGCTGAGGAGTGGATTCCTCCTGCTAGAAGAAAGATTACCAGGGTTATCATTAACGTCAGAATCCCTATCCTGCCAATTTTAATTTCTCCCTTATTAGTATTCACTTAAGTTTCTACCTCCTTATGAAAACTTTATCACCAATTATTATATGATTGCTAAGAGTAGATTTCCCCATACTATAATAAGTAGTACAGCAACCACCAGGATATTCTTAGCTGTCAATCTCTTAACCAGTCCTAAATCTCCTTCCTGACCTCCATCTCTCTTAATGAAGTTATAAACCGCTGGCAGTGTAACCAATAAAGGCAGGGCCAGAGATGCTTCTTCTAGAGAAATATGCAACAAAGGTACAGCCAAAATAGCCAGAGCGATAAAGGGCGAGAGTAAAGATAGCAGCAGACTAAGGACTAAGGCCAGCAAAAACAAGTGCTCTAGCTGTAATTCTTCAAGGAAGAAAAGAACTGCCCCGCGAAAACCGGTAAAAGCACTGATGGAAATTATGAAGCCAGTTATTAAGACCAGAAATAAATAAGGAAGAGCTTCAGTAAACCTATGCTGAATTAACTTTAACTCTTTTTGAGATAATATTTTAGTTTTACTTCCTGATATATCTCCTGGTAGACTGTAAATTAAACCCAGCACCAGTACAAGTAGGAAAAAGGAAATTTCCTGAGGATAAAGCAGTTCCGGACCCCAGTTCCTCATACCTAATTCCACACCCAGAAATACTATTAAAGCCAAACTAATTGGCATCTGGATTCTGCCTGGTTCCATTTCCAACTGCCAGGAACTATCGCGATACAAAAAGGAAGATACCAGCAGCAGAATAATACCAATTATGATTAGACTAATAAATTCTCCTCCAAAACCTCCATAACCATAACCTGCTCCCACTGCTCTCTGCAAAATTTCATTGTAAATATTGATTGGCGGCATTAAAACACCAATAAAGGCTAGCAGCCAGAATAATCCGCCTCTTTTGCTCTTGAAGTTGTTTCTAATAACCAGAGCACTGACCAGGAAAGAGCCGGTCAGCATTCCCGGTATTATAAGGACTAGCCCTGAAGTTAGTTTTTGCCAGAAACTGCTCTCTATTTTTTCTTGTACAACCGATAAGAGCCCGGCAAAAAAACCACCATGATCTAAAATAATAACCGCTAAAACTCCCAGGGCCACAGGTAAAAGTATATCTGTCACCCCGGCCAGGGCAAAAAACCAGCGGTACTGAAATTCTGCCAGACCTGCCAGCAGGGAGCTGAGCAGGGCTGAAATCAATAGAGAAAGTTCCATATTTAGTTTAATAACATATTTAAACAGCCAATAGCTGATTAATAAAGCCAGACCGAACAAATAAGGTGAACTCATTTATAGATCAAACTCCTTAAAGAATTTAATTTAAAAATTCAACTACTCCTTTATCTCTTACTTCCTCTGGTTCAGGAAAGTTAAAGTTTATCTCCTTTTCCGGGTAAAAACTACCCAGTTGTTTTATGCTCTGGTTGATGATCATCAATTGAGCTGCGACCCTGTTATTCATTGCTAAATCCTCTTTGGCAGGAATTACATTTCTCTCGGCTATAATTCTTTGATAGCCCGGTTCTTCACCTGACATAATAGCCTCAGGACTGGAATCAATGAAATAATTCCCCTGATAGGGATTGGCAGTCTCCGATAAAATAGCATAGGCCTCAGTTTTTTCGCCCATCTCTCGATGAGACAGCCCTCTAAAATCCATATTGGATTGTTCTAAGTGAAAAGAGTAACCGGCAAATTCCATATCTAAATAAACTTCTGAACCCAGATAAATTGATTCAGGATGTGTTATTATATGGTTGGGCAGATTTGAATCCACTCCTGCTTCATGCAGGTCAAAGACCATGTCGACCTCTTCCTCTTCTAATAAAGCAAAGAGGGCATAAGAGATTTGCTCCGTTAAGGTGCCTGACGATTGACCTGGATGAACTCTATTAAGATTACGGCCCTCCGTACCAGGAAAATCCAATTCTCCAGAGACATGGGTATATTCTTCAGGAGTAGGCCATTGATCTAAAGGATGGGTATAACGACTGCCATAACGGATATGTCTGGAATCCGGGTCTTCCGGGTCTAGAGTAATTCTCCAGGGGTCTCCCTGCAATGGCTTGCGATTAGTTATTGCACTGGCATTGGCATGAGGAATAACCATCACCCGTCCAGCTTCTACCTGCCCAGACTCCACAACATTTATGCTGGCAATGACACCGGCTATCTCGTTGGCATGGGAACCGCCCAATATAACAGCTGTGCCACCTTCGTCCTCACCCTTTAGAGTATATATCTTGGTATCACCATTGCTTCCTGCCAGATCGGGATAATAATCACTTAACTGAGAGACCTCTGTCACCCCTTCACCGGCAATAATTTCTTCCTGGCGATGGGGTTGATAATTAACCCAGGTTCCCCAGATAATTAACAAAACCATTATTACGATAACTAGTTTGCACTTTTTCACAAAGTAAACCTCCAACTTTATTTGTCAGGCTGCTGCAGTTTTAAATTCTGCAGCAGCCCGGTTAATTTTATTAATAACTTCTATTTCTATTTAAACGCTTTAATTTAAATATAGTTTAAGCTATAGTATAATAGTTTAAGATATAGTATAATAGTTTAAGCTATAGTACAAAAGACTTGACTTATTTTTATCTGCCTATTGCCACTCCAGCCCTTCGAGGATCTGCTCCGCCAAATATAATACCTTCTTCAACCAGTAAGGCCTGAACTCCACCAAAATATTCATCAGGGAAGTTGTAAGAAGTTATTTCATGACCTAACTCTTCTAAACCAGCAATAATATCCTCTGATGGATCTTCTATCTGGCCCTGATAATGCATTCTAGGGCTTTCAATTGCAGCTTTAAGGGTTTTATCAAAGTCAATTACATTTATCATAACTTGAGCTATAGCAGGCATTATCCGAGTTGCTCCTGGTGAACCTATAGCCATATAAGGTGCCCCATCATCCAGAACAATAGTTGGAGTTAAATTAGAAGGAGCTCTTTTACCAGGGTCAATGCGGTCAATATCTTCTGGATTATCACTGAATAAACCAATACCGTTATTCATTAAAATTCCAGTCTCAGGTACCACATAACGAGACCCCATGAAAAAACTAATGGTCTGAGTTGTTGATACGACATTACCCTCATTATCATGAACAACATAGTGGGTTGTTGAACCATCTCCAGGTTCCTCAGTCAAGGAAGCCAGTTGGTTTTTATTAAGAGAATTAGCATCAGAGGTTGCAGCTCTGCGTTCTTCCACAACATCCCAATCAATCAGGTCTACTGGCTCAAACCAGGACTCATAAAAGGGCTCTTTAGTGGTTTCACCTATCATCAATGACCTCTCCAGAGCATATTTAGGGTCAGTAATTTGATCTAAAGGAGTCTCACCAAAGTCTGGATCAATCAAAGCATTATAATAGTCAGCCATGGCAATATCAAAGGTCTCCATGAATATATGCTTATATAGGGCCTTATCAGTTTCATATAATTTTTCGACATTGTAATGGTCCAATATATTTAAAGCTTTAATCATTATGGGGCCAGTAACTGGTGGAGGGGATGAGAATACATCATAACCTCTATACTGACCGGCAGCTGGGTCTCTTTCAATGGGTTCATAATCTTTTAAATCCTGAAGTGTAAAGAAACCTCCATTATCTTCTCCTAAAGAGTCAGCTATCTTTTCTGCTATTTCACCTTCATAAAAAGCTTCTACACCTTCTTCAGCCATGGTCCTCAGGGTATTAGCTTTATTTTCCATGGTAATGGTATCTCCTGGAATAGGTGCAAAGCCATCGGGCATAAACTTATCCTTCCACGCTTCATTGGCATGTTCATTTCTATCGGCAATCAAATCTGCCAGCAATCCATAAACTTCATAGCCTTCTTCTGCCTGTCTGATGGCTGGAGCCAATACTTCATCTAATTCCATGGTTCCATATTCTTCTAAGGCATAGGCCAATCCAGCTGGTGTTCCCGGTACATAACTTCCACTTGGGCCCATGCGCCAGTGCTCATCATCAGTTACAGTTTCTGTATCCCAGTCTTCAGGTTCAGGTACTAAACTGGGAGCTACTCCTTTAAAATCAATAGCTAAAACTTCTTCTTCCTCTGCCAGGTATAATACCATGACTCCTTCACCGCCTAAGCCTGAAGCAAAGGGCTCTACTACTCCCAGAGAAAAACCAATAGCTGCAGCAGCGTCAACGGCATTACCTCCCTGTTCTAGCATCTCCATACCAGCTTCGGCAGCTAAGGGATGAGCGGCAGCAACCATTTCATCTGCCCCTATAGCCAACTTGTCTTCATCATCAGCCAGAACTGTTCCGGAAACCAGCATTGTCAGTGTTAAAATTAAGGTAACGATTAAAAGATAATTCCTAAGATTATACTTTTTTGATTGAATTAGCAAATTCCCACCTCCATGTTTTTTAAAAAGAGATATTCCCCCCGGAAAAACAGTATTACCGGAGGGAGATATCTTTTAGCATCCTTGAACAACTAGCTAAGTTGATTAATTAAAATCCATCTACAGCATTAGTTCTTCTGAAGTCAGCGCCTCCAAAAATAATGCCATCTTCTACATAAAAGGCCTGGATACTTCCCATAGATCTATCTGGATAGTCAATAACGTTTATGCTGTGTCCTCTATCTTCCAGGAACTCAACTACTTCATCGCTGGGGTCTTCCATATTGCCAAATCTATTAAATCTGCGATGCTCAATGGCTTCTTCAATCTCCATCTCATGGTCGATTATCTTAGCTATTGTTTGGGCTGTGGAAGTAGATATATTTCCTCCAGCTGGAGTACCAATGGCCATAAAGACTTCATCGTTTTCATCTAATAGTATAGTTGGAGATAGATTAGAACGAGGTCTTTTTCCAGGATCAATTCTGGTGCTGGCAAAAGGATCGTCACTAAATAAGCCAATACCATTATTCATATTGATACCAGTTCCTGGAACTACTACTTGAGCTCCAAAAATCCAGCTTACAGTTTGAGTAACGGAAGCTGCATTTCCCTCAGAATCAATAGCTACATGATGAGTGGTTGATTCTTTTTCACTAACTTCAAGATCACTATTTCCTTCAACTGTCTGCAGAGTCGAAGAATCGACTACCTCTTCCCCGCGGACCTCATTTACCTTATCCCAATCCAGGTAATAGATGGGATTATCAAGTTGATCAGTGACATAATCTTCTCTCTTTTGCTCGCCTACTTTAAAGGACATCTCCTGAGCAAAGCTGCTATCAGTAAAGAGCTCAACGGGAGAGTCTCCATAGGCTGGATCTATTATCCAGTCATAATGTTCCAAACCTAAATTGTGAATCTCCATCATCAGGTGCATATATAGTGGATCGTCTACATCAAAATTACTAATATTAAACTGATCCATTATTTGCAATTGGGTTATTAACAAGGGACCGACTTTAGGCGGAGCTGAGGTAAAGACCTGATAATCGCGATAACTACCCTGGGAAGGTTCACTTTCCACTGGTTCATAACTGGCTAAATCACCTTCAGCAAAAAAGCCTCCATTCTCTGGACTGTAATAATCCTCAATCTTTTCAGCTACTTCTCCTTCATAGAAAGCTTCAATGCCTTCATCGGCTATAGCTTTCAAAGTATTAGCTTTATCCTCCTGATAAATCATATCGCCACTCTGAAGCGGCTCGCCATCAGGATAAAATACTTCTGCAAAACCATCATTCATATAGGTCATGGCTGATTCTATTTCACTGGCCAGGGTATCATAGACTTCAAAACCTTCTTCAGCATATTCAATGGCTGGTTCCAATACCTCTGCCAGCTCCATGGTTCCATAATGTTCCAAGGCATAAGCTAAACCAGCAGGGGTGCCAGGTACATAACTGGCAGTATTTCCTCTTCTCCAGTGCTCACCTTCACCGGGGTCTTCTGTTTCAGTATCCCAATCCTCGGGGTCTGGAACATAGCTGGGAGCTTCTCCACTAAAATCAATGGCTATCTGCTTGTTTTCTTCGGCCAGATGGAGAACCATTTGTCCTTCGCCACCCATGCCAGAACCATGTGGTTCTACAACGCCCAGAGCAAAACCGGTGGCCACGGCAGCATCAACAACATTGCCGCCATTTTCTAACATCCTAACACCTGCTTCAGCTGCCAGGGGGTGTCCTGCGGCAACTAGCCCTTCTTCAGCAGTCATGGCTCGCTGAATGTCATCCTCTGCTGCTAAACCTGAGCTTCCTGCCAAAACCAGCGCTAGTACCAGACTAAAGGCCGCTAACTTCAATAAACTTCTCAAATGCTTTCTTTGCAAAATAATTCCTCCTTGTTTTGAGTTTTTAGTGTGAAAATTAAATCACACAAAATTTATGTTGCGGAAAAATTTGGGGCTTATTATATAATTCAATGATTAATTTTATATGTCATCTTATTATATGTTATCTTATATATAATAATTGTAGATTTTTGTATCTTAACCTGTTTATTCTCTTTTTTCTCATAAATAATTAATTTAACAAGAGGAATTACTAAAGCGAACTGCTAAGACGGTATTTACGAGTAGGACGCCCCTGTTTCCCGTAGATATTTTTAATTTCTATTAGATTATGTTTCTCCATATAACGCAAATAGCGATGAACAGTTTGATAGGCAAATTGGGTGGTATCAGCCAGGTCATTGATAGTCATAAATTCCTGTCTTTCTGCTAAAGCTGCAATGACTTTTTTGCAGGTTGTTATCGATAACCCTTTGGGTAAATCCTCAGGCAATAATTGATAATATTCTTCTAATAATTCATCCTCCCTTTGAGAACTGTTAGCTTTGTCCTGACTATTAAAATGAACTTTAATGCGGGAAATCAAATCAGCAGCTTTAATCGGCTTTACCGCATAATCATTAGCCCCTGCCTCCAATAATTTTTCGGCTAACTCATACCTTTCATCTATTGTAAGCACAATGACCGGTATGCTGGGATCAGCTTTTCTAATAATCCGCAGAACTTCCAAACCATTTAGATCCGGCATATGATAATCGAGTAAAATCATATCATATTCCTTGTTCCTGAATTTTTTGATGCCTGTCTCTGGTTCACTGGCTCCGTCAACCTGCCAGTCCTCCAGCTCTGCAATTGATTTAAAGGTATAAATGATATCCTCTTCATCGTCAATTATTAAAATTTTCATCTTGTCCTCACCTCTTAAGAAAATTAAAGAATAAAAAAAGAAAAGAGCCTGATATGCTCAGGCCTGGAGCTTAAAAAAATTGGGAATTAAAACAAGCTAAAAAAGTACATTTAATCCAAAAATCATTAAATAATTCTACGGATTTTGTTTTCAATAAGCTTTGTTGAGTTTAAATCACTCAGTATTGATACTCGTCAGCATCAGCCTGATAAAAATCAACATCATCGGGAGCTGCTCGCATAAACCTGACTCCAAGTTCTATCCCGTTAAAAAATCCCAGGCTGGTATCAATATCACGCAGACCGCGGTAAAAAATCGAGGCCAGGCCCGACAGACTGGGTAAGCCATCTTCTTCATCCATCTTGTTTCTAATAGCCCATAATATCTGCTCCTGGCGCTCATGGCGTTCCAGTTCATAATCTCCGTCATCTTCAGCTCCAGCAGAGCCTATTTCTTCGCCAACTTCCTCTGCAGTAACCTCTTCTTCTGTTACTTCTGAATTCACCGCCGCCAGATCGTCTTTGAGCTCTTCTGTAAGTCCCTCTTCTAAATATCTGCGGGCAGCTTTGCTATCCATCCACCAGGTGCCCCGGGCTGTTTCAACTTCCACTTCACCGTAAAGATCAATGACATCTATAAAATAGCTCAAATTCAATTGTAAATAGTCTGCCTCCTGGCCCTGGTTTACTGCCACCGCTAACTCTTCCGCTTCTGCTGCAGTTAAGATAGTCCTTAAGGGGAGGTTGTGAATAATAAAGCCTTCTCTCTCCTCTTTCTCCAGCAAAAACATGATAGTAGAGACCTCCGCCTCTTCTGCCTCTGGCGGCTGATAGGCTTCATAAACAAAGATCTCAGCTTCGCCGGCCAGCTGATGATAAATTTCATCGGCTATCTCTCCCGCACCAGAGCCCAGAGAGAGGCCCAGCTTCTCAGCCAGGCCCGGGGGCTCAATGCCTTCAGTATCCAGAGTCACTTCATCCTCTGCAGCTACGGAAGTAGTTCCAGCAAAATTAAGCGTTATCATCAATAGTAGAACTATAAAGAACATGGAAGTTTTGAGCAGCAAATTACATTTACTATTTTTAGTCAGCTCAGATATTTTCATTTTCATCACCAATTTAGTAATTTGTATTGATTTAAAGTAATTATAGCTGCAACTCCAGCTTTAAAGTAAATAAGGTTTAAATTGAAGATTTATTCCCTACCTGCCTCTGGTATTTTTTCGCTCTCCCAGTCGCTGAAATCGATTGGTCCATCCAGCAAAGCCTCTATCTCCTCTTCAGAATCAGCATTCCACCAATTATAGCGAGCATCAAGCTCGGCCTCAAGGCCGCCTTCGATATCGGCTCTAACTGCTAACTCATTAAAACTGAAGTTGTTATAATTCAAGATGCTGTCAGCTACAGTATCACGGCCAGTAAAGACTGCTGCTACTTTATTATTATCGGAGAAATCATTATACTTAACTGCAGCTTCTCCTCCGGTAACTTCCAGGCCATAATCATTATTGCGGCTAAAGTCATTATACTCCAGAGTTATCTTTGTAGCACCTGTTTTTCTTACACCAACTTCGTTGCGATTGAAAGTACTTTCACTTATCTCTCCGGAGGAGTTATCTATAATGATTCCTTCTTCTCCGTTATATTCAAAATCATTATTACTTATCTGAAGATTAGAGCTATCTATTATAGATAGGCCGGCTTTGTTATTATCTGTTATTTCACTGTTGATTATCTCTACTCTATCCAAATTCTCCAGTACCAGGCCTGATTCGTCTTCAGAATCGATAATCTCAACTTCAAATAACTCCACTGTTCCGCCAGTTACCATTATATTTTCTTTAGTACTTCTATCTACTGTCTCTCCCTGAAGAATAAAACTGCGGGAGTTTTCTGCTACCAGTCCCCGTCTATTACGGAAAAATACGTCATTATCTTCAGCCTTCAAATCACTGTGACGGGTTTTAACCCCATACTCTTCATTTCTGGTTATACTATTTTTAGTTAAATAAATATCACTACCAGACACTGCCTTTATACCATACTCATTATTTGAAACCTCATTATCAATTGCTCTAATATCACTATTACTTATCTCCAGGCCAGTATTGTTATCATTGATAATATTGCCCTCATGTAATTCCACCCTGCTATTACTTTTAATATCTACTCCCGTATTATGATTGGTAATTTCGTTGTCGAATAAAAGAACCTCACTATCACTAATTTCAAGACCAGTAGAAAGGGAACCCGTACCGTTAATAATATTATCCTCCAACCTTAGATTTTCACTTCCAGTTACCTCCATTTTATTACCACCAGGCACAGAAAAGCCTTTTATTTCAACATCATCAGCTTCAATCTTAAATCCAGCGATGACAGGACGGTCAGTACCAAAGCCATGTTGAAAAATGAGACCAGGCATATCATCTTCAACTTCAACTTTCTCATAATCACCAGAAGCAAGTTCAATCTTATCTCCTGGCCAGGCTTCATTTTGTAAATAATTTTGTAGACTTTCATTAGAAGTCAACTGTTCAACTTTAGTAACATTAAATTCAATTTCTTTACCATCATCAGAAGAACTTACCTCAATAGCTTCCCGGGGATAAAAATCTAAGTCGTCATGGTCTGGTCTAATATCCTTTCTTCCCTGCAGACCTGTAAAGGTACCGCGGGCTACCTCTTCTTCGCTGTCATAGTCAAGGTTATCTAACACCTGACCATTAGCCCTAACACTCAAGTTTTCTGCTTCATCTTCGGTAATGCGGCTGATCTTCACCTCGATATCATAAGTACTTATCTGCATTACATCACAGCCTGCCCCTATTAAAACAAGGCCCAGGAAAAGCACTAATAAAACTGTGACCTTTGTTTGCTTCCTCCAGTTTAGCTTACTGTAAATCCCCGTTGTTTTTTTCCCGTTGTTCATTGATAATCCCCCTAAAAATACACATTTTTGGTAGAGCTATTAAATTCAATGATCCTTATTAAAATTTCATTAAAAGATTGATCTTATTTGAAAAATAATCGTAACTGGCATAAATTTCTCCAGCAGTTAACTGCGATAGCTCACCGGGGCTTTTCTCTTTGCTCTCTTTTAGAAAAGATAGTCGGTTAGCCAGATTCCTGTCTTCATTAATAATATCTTCTCGCCAGGAAAAATTTTTCCTTTCTGACTGCAGTTTAAAAAAGTAATAACGAGAATTTTTTAAACCCCTAACTGTTAAACTGCACTCCTCCTCCTGCTCTCGATAGTTTTTAATTATATCCAGTAAAGTTTCACTTAAAGCAGATAATTTTGCTGATTCTGGCTTCTTAGCTTTTAGATTATCATCATTGGTTACAATAAAATCTCTCAAGTTCTCAATCATTTCCTCATCTTCCTGACTGCAATCTAACTCCCATTCTTTTCTCTTTCCCTGAGGCCGACCTAACAAAAGAAAGGTGACATCATCACCAGCTGGCTCATGATTTCTAAAATTAGCAAAATCAGCCAATAGCATATCTTTAAGAAAAGCAGGAGGTAGATGACCATAATTATGCAATACCCTGTTAAACTTATCCTCATAATATAACTCTGAATCCCCCTGCTGCTCTAAGATACCATCGGTGCCTAAAAAATAATTGGTGTCCGGGGTTATCTCAAAACTCTTTTCTGGCCGATCAGGAATAGCCCCTAACCCTGTAGATAGGGGGAGTTCTCCAGTGGCCAGCTCAGAGACTTTATTGGATTGGGCTGGGTTTTCTTCCTCTTCAGAGGAGCTTTTAACAGCAAAGACAGGAAACTGCAGACCTGCTGTGGCATAGGTCATCTTATAATTATTTAGATCCAGCAGACCTAAAAATAGGCAGACTATATAATTTTCAGGAAATCCTTCCTTTTGGTATTGCTGATCTACGTAATTTAAAAGTTCTCCAGGAGAGACTTTTTCTCCTGCATTGTGTTTTAAATTAAAGTAATTGGCAATAGTCTCATTGATGAAAATTGCCAATAAGGTGCTGTCCAGACCATGACCGGCCACATCGAAATAATAAACCAAATAATGCTGAAAAAAAGAAGCCATCTTGCCGTGGTCTATCTGAAAAACATTGTAATAATCGCCGCCCATGTATTCTGCTGGTTGATAATAGCTGCTGATAAAAAGATCTCCTGGTTCTGGAATATTATCGGGCAACAATTTCCGGTGGAGGTTGCGAGCCTTCTCCATTTTCTCAGCTACCTCGGATTCCAGCTCTTCTATGGCCTTCTCTCTGTCGGCTAAGGCCTGTTGCTGTTCAAGAACTTCACTTTCCCTTTGTTCCACCAGATCAACCTGATTCTTAAATTGCTCCTGAATATAAATATATTTAGTTGTTAGCTTATAAGTGAAAATTAACACTAAAACCAGGATAAAATTACTTATTGTAGGTAGTAAAGCTGAAGAAAAAAATAATTCTCTGAGAAAAAGAATTGCAGAGGCTGCTATTAAAACCATTATAAAATTTTTGGCGCCAGGCTTTATCTCCATATAATCACCACTAATATAGCTTTTAAAACAAGATTTATCGGGGACCTATTGAAGTTATTGTAATTAATCTAAATTCTGAAGTTAATCTAAATTCTCCTTTAGGGCTTCATAACGGGAGCGCAATATTTTCTCATGGGCCTTTTCATCTTCAATTAACTGCTCGTATAGCTGCCTGGTCTTCTCATCTTCAGCCTGCTGCTGCATCTGCTTATATTTTTTCTGGGCTTCCTGTTCATCGGCAATAGCTTCGGCCAAGCTTTCTAACAATTCACTCATTTTTTGCTACCTCCTGGAAATTTTTTTAGATTGGATTAACAAATTCAATATTTAATTATAGTTATAAGTAAGGCGCTGTCTTTTTTAAAATAAGTACTGTCTAAAAAAGTTAAAAATCAATCAACTTCTGAAATATCAATAACATCAGCCAGGTTAACCATAGAAAAAACCTTTTTTACATAGGGAGACTGTACATTGACAATCTTCATCTTACCCTCTTGCTCCTTCATGATTTTTGTGAAGAGCAGCAGCTTGCCAATCCCTGAACTATCTATGGTTTCAACCTGAGAAAAATCCAAGACTATCTCCTTAAAATCAGCATCTACTAACTTATCGAATCTATCTCGTAAGAGATCAGCATTGGATAAATCAATGCTCTCACTGGGGATAATTATAGCTGTTTCCTCTTCTGTTTCCACCCTCATTGTTATCACCTCATGCTAATGTAGAATAAAAAGAATATTGATACTGTGGGGGGCTAAATAGCAAACTGTCAAAAATTGTTCTTGATAATATCATTTTACATAAAAAAGCCAGCAATTGCAAACACAATTGCTGACAATTTAACTGCCACTCTTTAAACAACAGTGTTCTACTAATTTGCCAGGAAATCATTAATAAAATCTGCCAATTTATTTAAAGCTGTTTCCACCATCTCTTCTCCTATTTCAATATTAGCTTTTCGGGGATCACCTAAGGCCCCCTTTTCAGTGACTTCAGCAAAATCTAAAGTTCTTTTAATAGGGCCCTTATTATATTTGCTATATCTATAGGGAATATCCTTCCTCTGGTCATAATGGATTTTGACCTTTTTCAAGACCTCGGGAGCTAAATACATTATCTCTGAGGTCTCTATCATACAGGCATGTACAGCCTCTCCTTCTCCCTTATATTCATCGACCACTTCCTGAGCTAAATCATTATAAGATACATAGGCCACTTCCAGCTCTGGCTGTTCTCGCTTAAGTTCACTTAAAAGCACATTTAAAACAGAATCATTGCCTCCATGGCCATTGACAAAGACGAATTTTCTCAGGCCATGTTGCTTTAAAGAAAAGATGATATCCTTGGCCAGGGATTTTAAAGTCTCAGGGGAAAGGGAGATGGTTCCAGGAAAAGACAGATGATGCTCTGATAGACCAAAGTTTATGACTGGAGTCATAATAACTTTAGGATATAGTCGTTTTGCTAATAATTTAGTGAAGTTTTCAGCCCTGGCTGTATCACAATTTTGCGTTAAATGAAGGCTATGCTGTTCATGAGAACCAACTGGAATCAGGGCCACCTCCACCTTCTCTAAGGCTCTCTCCACTTCATCCCAGGTCATCCCCGACATTATATAAGCTTTATCTCTTTCTTTTGTCATCTTATCACTTCTTTCTTTGCAAAGTCATTAACTCTCTAATTTTATTATCCTGGCAAATTTTAGGTAAAAAGTCCTGTTTTTCAATCATAAAACAAATTAACTCGTTTTTGGCTTTTTACATCAATCAAACCCTTATCCGTTATTTTTAATTCTGGACTTACTGGAAGGGTATTAGTACATAAAGACATGATGATATTGTAATGTTCATAACCCAGACTGGCTAAAGACTCAGTCACCTGCCGCAGTTCTTGACCCACTTTGAGAACAGGTCTTTCGGCCAGAATTCCTGCTACTGGCAGTGCCAGAGTTGCCAGAACCTCTCCCTTATTAACTACTGCTAATCCTCCCCTTTGTTCAATTACTTGATTGGCTGCTATAACGCCATCGCGATAATTTTGAGCCACCAGATAAAGATTGTGATGGTCGTGGGCATAGGTAGTGGCTACAGCCCCTTCTTTGATGGTATCTCCAGTGATAAATCCCTGACCGCAGTTACCCTTCCTGCCGTGGCGTTCTATAACAGTTGCTAAAGCACAGCCTGTCTCTTCCCAGAGCACCTTCCGCTCCTCCACAGCAAAAATAGCCTCAACCTCTTCCGTATAGGTGGTGTCTTTTTTAACTTCCATCGCTCTACAGGAAACTACGGTGGTATCTTCACTCTCCTCAGGCAGGTAGACCTCCAGGTCGGCCTGAGAAATTTTAGGACAGTTAATACTCTGGTAAAAGTTAGCTGGAAAATCTTTTGTTTGCTGTTCCTCCTGTCTCAGTCCTGTAAAACCATAACTGGCTTCATCTTTCGAGAAAACCAGTTCACCACTTTTAAATACCGCTTCTGGAGCAAAATCTTTTTCCGGCTCCAGGATCAAAAAGTCTGCTTTTTTACCGGGAGCTAAGCTGCCCCGGTCAGTTAACTGCATTCTCCTGGCCGGAGTATAGGTTGAGATATAAAGAGCTTCTTCTAAACTCAAACCAGCCTGCAGACTTCTTCGCAGCACCTGATTTAAATGGCCCTCTTCTATCAGGGAATCGGCCATCACATCATCAGTAACCAGAGCCACAGAATCAAAAAGATTATTTGTCTTGATATAACTCATCAGTTCTTCTGATAGTGATTTTTCCTGTATTTCAACAAAAACTCCATTTCTGATTCTCTGCTTAAATCTGGTCAGATTTTGTAAAGTGTGATCAGAATCGATACCCCGGGCTACAAATTGCGCTAAATCAAAACCTGTAAGAGTAGGTATATGACCTTCAATGATACTATTGATGCTATTCTGCTGATAGTAAGCAATCAACTTTCTGATCAGGCTCTCTGGTTCCTGTAAAACTGCCCGGTTATTCATCACTTCACCCAGACAGATGACCTTTTCCTCAGGGATAAGGCGCTTAAGTTCAGCTATGCCTATTTCACCACCACTGGTTTCTAAAGACTTATCGGTGGAAGGAACGGAACTGGGAATAGCCCAGAAAATATCGACCACTGTTCTCTCGCCAGCTCTAATCATCTGCAGGATGCCCTCCAGGCCAAAAACATTGGCAATCTCATGGGGCTCAGCAACAATGGTAGTCGTGCCCTCTTTGATGATCTGCCGGGAAAAGGGCCCTGGTGCCATCATTGAACTCTCAATATGCATATGGATATCAATCAAGCCCGGGACAACCCTTTTATTATCTGCCTTATAAAAGTTTTCAGCCTTGATGGCTGCTAAAATCTCCTGAGGTATTTCTTCTTCGGGACCGCAAAACTCGATATTGGAACCTTTGAGCAGTAAAGAGGCCGGAATAAATTTCTGATAGTAAGGATTATAGATTCTAGCCTGGCTAATTAGCTTTCTCACGGGCTGTTTTTTATTATTAGGGGAATATTTTTCTGGCAAGTTGCTTTCCTCCTCAAATTTTAGACTGACCTTATCAACTAATACTGCAAATAGGCCGGTAAGAGCCGGCCTATTTACTCTCTTTTTTGCAATAAATCTAAGGCTTTAATCATTATCAACGGCAGCTAATTTTACTATGGCCTCTAAGGCAATCTCAATCTCATCCTTTTCTGCTTTTTGAAAGAGTTCTTCTTTTTCTTTGAGAGTAGGTTGGTCTTCTAAGAGTATATTAGAATCCGTACCTACAATAGCTCCTGCTCTTACCCCTCTAATCCGAGCTATGGTGAAGATGGTGGAACATTCCTGCTCGGAGCAGAGGATATTAGCTGCTGTCAGCTGCTCATTTAGCTCCTGGTTTTGCTTATAATAGGCATCGCGGGTAAAACTTGCTCCCAGATAAAGTTCTCTCTTTCTTTCCTTCACTGCTTCAATCAAGGCATCTGTAACGTAATGATCGGCAGCAGCGGGATAGGCTGTAGGTATATATTCTTTGGTAGTCCCTTCACCTCTATAGGCACTATCCACTACGATAACCTCACCGATGGGGATATCAGGTTGCCGGGCCCCGCAGGAACCCACTCTGATAAAGGTATCGGCTCCCACTTTAATAAGCTCTTCTAAGGCTATGGAAGCAGAAGGACCTCCCATGCCGGTAGAGCAGACAGTAACATCTACCCCTTTATATTTGCCATTATAAATCAGATGTTCTCTATTTTCTGTTATCTTTTCTCTGCTGGTAAAAAAAGTCGAAATCAATTCAGCTCTTTCTGGCGAACCAGGAAGTAATACATACCTTGCTACATCTCCTGTTCTGCATCTGATATGTTTTTGCATCTCTTCCATGATAGTTTAATCTCCTTCCTCTGATATATTCTTTCCTCTGATATATTGCTATAACTATCTTTCCATTCTTTCCCGGGCAAAATGGCAGGCTACCTGGTGACCAGGGAAGATAGTCTCTAATTCGGGAGCTTTTTCATTACAAATATCTTTAGCATAAAAACAGCGGGGATGAAAGTAACAACCCCGGGGCGGATTTTTAGGCGAGGGTACACTACCTTTGAGAATAATCCGCTCCTTTTCCCTTGTCTCTCTGGGATTAGGGATGGGAGTGGCCGATATTAAGGATTCTGTGTAAGGATGAATAGCCTTCTCAAAGACATTTTTATTGGTTCCCAGCTCCACTATTTTCCCTAAATACATAACCGCTATTCTATCAGCTACAGAATGGACAATAGTCAGCTCATGACTGATAAATAAATAGGCCAGATTTTTCTCTTGCTGCAGCTTTTGTAGAGTAGCTAAGACCTGAGATTTAACTGAAACATCTAAAGCAGATACCGGCTCATCGGCCACCACCAACTCTGGCTCAGTGGCCAAGGCACGGGCTATTCCTATCCGCTGTCTCTGTCCCCCTGAGAGTTCATTGGGATATTTGCTCATGAATTTTTCCGGAGGTCTTAACCCCACATCATTGAGGAGTTCTATAATTCTGGCTGAAATTTTTTCTTTATCCTTTCTTCGATAGAGCCCCGAACAGATTAAAGCTGATCTAATGATGCTCTTGACAGTCTTGCGGGGATTTAAGGAGGAGTTGCTGTCCTGAAAAATTACCTGAACCTCCTGGCGGTACTGCTGCCAATCCTCGGCGGTAAAATCATCCCTGACCTTACCTTTATAGGTTATCTGACCGCCCGAGAGCTCTTCTAAGTCCAGGATTAAGCGTCCAGTGGTGGTCTTGCCACAGCCGCTCTCCCCTACCAGGGCTAAAGTTTCTCCGGGATAAATCTTTAAAGTTATATCATTTACAGCCGTTAGAGACTGTTTATAGCCGAAAAAAGAACGGTCATAGGGGAATTTTTTCGTAACTCCCTTAAGCTCTATCAATTCCTCCAATTCTTCGCCAGTCTCCTCTGGTTGTTTAGTTTCTACTGCTTCCATACTTATCACCCAAATCCTGATTAATTTTCATATAACCAACAGGCTACTTCCTGGTTGAAAAAGGGCGGCTCCTGCTCCCGGCACCTTTCCATTACTTCAGGACAGCGGGGATGAAAGCGACAGCCTTGAGGCAGCTCGCTTAAACTGGGGATGCTGCCCTTGATTGGCCTTTTGATACTCTTCTCTTCCCCCTGCATGGAAAAGGCACCCTTCAATAGCCCCTTAGTATAGGGATGCTTTGGGGCTTCATAGATTTCATAGACATCACCGACTTCAACAATCTTGCCGGTGTACATGATGTAAACATAGTCACAGATATCAGCAATTACTCCTAAATCATGGGTTATTAGAAGCAGGGAAAAATCTTTTTCTGCCTGTAGATCCTTCAGCAGATCTAATATCTGGGCCTGGATAGTAACATCCAGAGCTGTAGTCGGCTCATCGGCTATAACCAGGCTGGGATTGCAGATTAGCGCAGCTACAATTCCTACCCGCTGTAACATACCTCCAGAAAGACCATGGGGATACCTATCAGCAACATCTCTAGCCAGACCAACCTCGTCTAAAGCTCTGGCTATTCTTTCCTGCTGGTTTTTAATACCATGAGCTGTCAGTTCCTCTTTAAGCTGCTTGCCGATCTTTATTACTGGATTAAAAATTTTTGAAAAATCCTGGAAGACCATCCCAATCTCTTGCCCGCGAATTTTCCTTAAACTGTTCCCTGACAGACCACGCAGATCTTTATCCTTAAATAAAATCTGACCTTCTCTCACTCGAGCAGCTGTGGTGGGGAAAAGATCCAGGATGGAATAGGCGGTCATTGTTTTGCCAGAACCACTTTCCCCGGCCAGGCCGACAATCTTTCCTTCAGGAATTAAAAAGTTTTCTATCTCCACCGGCTTTATAATCTGACCTGGAATCTTAATTTCGGTCACCAGGTCCTTTATTTTTAGGATATAATCATCATAGGCATCGATTTTTTTCATTAAGTCTTTCCTCCACTCAACTTGCTTTCCGCTGTATTAAAGCCTTCACTTTGCAGCCTGGGGTTGGTAGCTTCATTCAGGCCATCACCTACCAGGTTAAAGCTTAAAACTGCCAGGGAGATAGCAAGACCGGGAAATACTGACATCCACCAGGCCCTACGGAGATACCCCTGAGCTAAGCTCAACATGCCACCCCAGCTGACCAGATTGGGGTCCCCCAGGCCAAAGAAACCCAAACCTGCCTCCAGCAATATTGCTGTGGCAATATCTAAAGTTGCTACTACTACCACCTGAGGCATCACATTGGGTAAGATTTCAATAAAGATTAATCTCCAGTCACTCATGCCAATGACTCGACCACTCTCTACATAGGGATGGGATTTGTGGGTAAGGTATTCACTCCTGACAATTCTGGCCATTCCTGGCCAGCTCAAAAATCCTATTACCAGTATTAGACGATTTATCCCTGTCCCAAAGAAAGAAATAACTACCAGTGCCAGGACAAAGCGAGGAATAGTCATAAATAATTCCGTTATCCGCATCAGAAGGTTATCTACCCAGCCACCAAAATAACCGCTCACAGCTCCCAGGGTGATACCGATGATAGTTCCCGTTACCGAGGCCAGTATCCCAACTAAAAGCGAGACTCTAGCCCCCCAGATAACCCGGCTCAATATATCTCTCCCCATATTATCGGTACCCAGGACATGATCAGCTGTTCCTGGAGCTTCAAAACGATGTCTGGTTATCGAATGGGGATCATGAGGAGCCAGTAAAGGAGCGAAGACAGCCATGATAAAAATCATGGCAACAATGACCAGGCCTGCCATGGCTAATTTTTTTCGTCTAAAATAATACCAGATTTTATTTATTTCCGAACTATCTTTGCTCGAATTGTTAGACATGTTGTTACCTCACTTATTGCAAAATTTAATCATAGGTTACCCGGGGGTCAACAAAGGCATAGAGCAGGTCGGTGATTAAAGTCACCAGAATTACTGCCACTGAGACCACCAGCAAGATTCCCAGCAATACCGGGAAATCCCTGGCTGTAATCGAAGTATATAATAATCTGCCAATTCCCGGCCAGCCAAAGACAGTCTCTACCAGCGCTGAGCCGGCTACCATGAAGGTAAAATGAAAACCGACTACGGTAATTATGGGCATGGCTGCATTGCGCAGACCATGATTCCAGAGAATTCCTCTTGATTTTACTCCGCGAGATTTTGCGGCTAAGATAAAATCGGAGTTTAAGGTTTCTAATAAACTGGATCTGGTCAGCCGGGTCGTTAAAGCCATATACCGCAGGGATAAGGCCAGCATGGGCAGTATCATGTGGCGAGCCCGGTCGACAATCAGGGCCCAGCCGAAGTAATCTCCTCTAATCGACTGCAATCCCCCTGAGGGCAACCACCCCAGCCAGATGGCAAAGATTAAAATCAATATCTGACCGGACCAAAACACGGGAATGGAGTAACCGATGGTGGCAAAGGCTACGGCAAAATTATCAATAAAGGAGTTCCTCCATTTAGCTGCAGCCACTCCTAAACTTATACCAACAATAGAGGCAAAGGTAATGGCCGAAATCATTAAAATTATTGTCCTGCCCAATCTATTTAAGACCAGGTCCAAGACCGGAACCCGATAATTAAAGGAAAAACCCAAATCACCGCGGAGCACATTGCCCAGGTATCTCACCAGTCTAACTGCGATATTTTGATCCAGGCCAAAATTGGCCCTCATTTCCTCTACATATTCCTGAGGTACAGGAAATTCCCCGATTAGAGCTGTGACAGGGTCTCCCGGGGCTAAATTAATCAATAAAAAATTTATTATTATAATTGCAATTATTAAAGGCAAAGCCTGGGCAATACGCAACAACGCGTATTGCCCTAAGGATCTACCTTCGCCTTTTTTACTCATTAATTTTAGTCCTCCTTAAATTATTCTGACCACCAAATTTTATTCAGTTTATCTCTTACATCTAAGGATTCCCGCAAACCTCTGAGTTTGGCGTTATTAACATCTACTGACTCCTCTTCATAGAGAGCCAGAATGGGAACGTCCTGAGCGATTATATTTAGAGCCTCTTCGTAAACTGCCTTTCTTTCTTCCACATCAGGAGTGCTTGCTGCTTCACTGAGCAGTTCATCCACTTCTTCTTTGGAGTAGCCGGTCGCACTTACAAAGGGAGTCCCGAAATCCTGAGTAGTATAAAGGCGGTGATAACCTGAGGCTGGATCGCCACCTGAAGTAAAGGACTGCATTGATAGATCATAATTTCTCTTTTCATAGACATTTTCAATCATTACTTCTCTCTCCTGGGTATCTATGCTCAAGTTAACATCAATCTGACGGAAATTATCCTGCATTATCTCTGCTGCCTGCATTAAATCCTCCCGGGCCGGGTCAACGATAATCTCGATATCTAAAGAGTCCACTCCAGCTTCATCTAAAAGCTCTCTGGCTCTATCTGGATTATAGGGGTAGAGGTTTTCATAGTTGGTCTCTGGAAAATCAACAAAGTCAAAGGAGGCTCCCATGGGACCAATCTTATAGTTTCCTAACCCTTCCTGAGATAGCTCAATTATCAGATCTCTGTCGGTGGCATGCATCAGGGCCTGCCTCACTAGAGGATCTCCCAACTCCGGATGTTCATGGTTGACAAAGGCAAACCAGAGAGCAGGTATCCTGGTTCCCTGCCAGACCTCAATGTCAGGATTTTCTCTAAACCTTGGGATATCGGCTCTAGGGAAATAATGACCCATTATATAGTCAACCTCACCTGTTTCTAAAGCAGCAGTTCTAGAGGCGGTATCAGGCAGAATATTATAATAAAGTCTATCCATATAGGCAACCTGACCGTGGTAATCGTCATAACGCTCTAGAACGATTCTATCTCCTCTTTCCCATTCCACAAATTGGAAGGGTCCAGTTCCCACCGGAGAGGTGGTAATGTCAGCATCGCCGTAATCATCAACATCTTCTAGTAGATGTCTGGGTAAAATTGGAGCATCAAAAACAGTCATCGAAGATAGAAAAGGAGCATAGGGCTCTTCTAGAGTTATTACCACTGTATAATCATCGGGAGTTTCGATATCGGCAATTTTTTCGGCAACATCCTGGAAACGACCATGGTAATTGGCCAGGAGCTCTTCCATGCTAAATTTTACATCGGCGCTGGTAAAGGCTTCTCCATCATGCCACCTCACATCTTCCTGCAGATAAAAGGTATACTCCAGGTAATCATCGGAAACATCCCAGCTTTTGGCCAGATCTGGTTGAGCTTCTCCATCCTCTGACCTCCAGGTAAGAGCACTGTACACATTGGCAGTAGCAGCTGCTACAGGGTAACCGGTGGTTAATGCCGGGTTTAAATGCTCGGGATCTTCCCCCAGGGCTACAACCAGATCTCCACCCTCACTGGGCGACTCCGCTCTAACAGGGCTAAGACCAAAGGCAACCACAAAAACTAAAGCCAGAACAAAAATTGTACCAAACTTAAATTTTTTCATTAGAACACCCCTTTTTAGTGATAGGACTGGTTTCTTGAAAGCTTATGATTGGTTTCTTGAAAGCTAAGAATTAATGCTAAAAATTCCTCCAGGTTTCTTTGACTGAGAGTTCTCCAGGTTTACTGCTTATTAACCAGTAATTTCATCTCTGCTATTAGAGAAATCTAATGATTTAAGGAAAATTAACACCCCCTGGTTAAAATATTTTGCTGCTTTTGCTACTAATTTTTCTTCTTTTCTCTGCTCTTTAAAAACCTAAATTCAAATCTATCAGAACTAAAATAAGCTTCTGTAAAAAAGATAAAATTATTTTCATTATCATAGTTATACTGCCTGGTCTTTAAAAGCAGAGAATTCTTAGGCAGCTTCAACTTTTCGCTTAAAAACCTGTCAATTTTCACCGGTGATAGTTTGACTTTAGCCTTAACTACAAAAATATTATGCTCACTTTCTAAAAGATTGAGTAAGGAGCCAGAGAGTTTCTCTTTAGTGATTTTGCGATTCTGCTTTAATCTCTCCTTCAATAGATAATCGGTATAGAAGGCAATGGGTATCTCATCGGCAGCCAGGCATCGTTCAATTTTAATAAAGTCTTTATTGGCCACCTTTCTATTTTCCAGGGAGAATACTTCCTCCAGTTCTTCTTCATATTCTATCTCTGCAATGGTTATATCATAGATATTAGGGGTAAAACCTCTCTTTTTGATGATATTGGTGATATCCGTAATCTTCTCCATGCCGCTGGAGAATCTATTATCAGAGTTATTAATAAAAGTGCCCACCCCGTGTTTACGGATTATTAAACCTTCATTCTCCAGAGAACGGAGACCCTCTCTCACGGTAACTCGACTGGTATTAAGCTGTTTAGCCAGGCTTTCTTCCGAGGGCAGCTTTAAATTTTCCTGATCACCTAACATCAATTTTCGATTGATTATCTGGCGAATCTCTTCTTTTATTTTTAGATATTTCATTATGCTCTTACCTCGCTTTAAAAATTAGACGTCTAACGTCTAATTGGTTTTATATTATCATAATAATTCTAAATTGTAAATATAATTTTAGAGATTTATCAAACTAAATTCAGCTTATATTATTTTTACTCTCTCAACCATAATAGGGAACCAGTTCTTCTTTAAGCTTACGGACTCCTCCTCGCGGGTCATCAACATCACCTTCATATCGGGGAATTAAATGAATATGGAGATGGTCGACGGTCTGACCGGCTGCCTCTCCTACATTCACTCCCACATTATAGCCGGCAGGCTGATACTTTTCCTCTAAATAATCCCTGGTTTCTTTGAGCAAATTAAAAAGGGCTGCTATTTCTTCCTCGCTGGCAGCAAAAAAGTCAGCAAAATGCCGTTTACTGATTATTAGCATATGACCCTCATTAACTGGATATTTGTCATAAATGGAAAAAGCTAAGTCATTTTCAAATTCAACCCTTTCATTGGTGATATGACAAAAGCGACACCTCATAATTATCCTCTCCTTTCATTTCCTTTCATTATAATCTTTCTTGGTTCAAGGTGACTTTCCTCTAAAGCCCCCTAAATATATCACCATTTCTCAGATAGTTTATCGAGCTTTTAACTATTCCTAAATTATCTTTAATCTCTTAACTATTATTCAGCTATTTTTTAAATGGGCTTTTGAATTGTTCCTTACCAAAAACCTGATATAAGAACTTGCCCTAAAAAGAAAAGCTCGCCTTCACCAGACTTTTTCTGACAAAAGCGAGCTTTTATGAATATTATTTTATTGAAACTACTATTAATACTGCTATTAATATTGGTTGAATTACTCGTAACTTAAAGAATCCACAGGGTCCAGGCGGGCTGCTTTAATAGCCGGGTAAAGGCCAAAAAAGATCCCGATAATCAAAGCAAAACCAAAGGCCAGTCCGACGGCTATAGGAGAGACAACCATCTCCCAGCCTCCCAGATCAGTTACGAAATAGGTGGCCAACCAGCCCAAACCTATTCCTATTATACCACCAAAACCGCTTAAACTCAGAGCTTCAAACAGGAACTGAGCCAGGATATGGCGCTTCTTTGCCCCTAAAGCTTTGCGGATACCTATCTCCCTGGTCCTTTCTGTTACAGAAACCAGCATGATATTCATGATGCCGATTCCCCCAACCAGAAGGGAGATGGCGGCTATACCTCCGAGCATTAAGGTCAGAGTAGTAGAGACCTCATCGAGAACCTGCAGAATCTGATCCTGACTGAATATACTATAGTCATCACTATCGCCAAGATAACGATAGAAAAAATAATCTACCTGCTGACGGGCCTGGGCGGCCGGAGCATTGGCTGCACCTTCAGCATAAATGGTATCAATATCATTGGTGGTGGACATTCTAGCCAGATGAGTGGTGATGGGAATATAGACCTGGGCATCTAAATTGCCGGCAAAGACCTGCCCCTTATCTTCCATCACACCGATAACGGTAAAGCGACTTCTCCTATTGTTATAGCTGATGGTAATTCTCTCACCAACTGCCTCTTCTCCGGAAAAAAACTCATCGGCCATATCGGAGCCTAAAACCACCGTGTTTCTTAAATCTTCAATGTCAGTTTGATCTAAAAAACGTCCGGCCACAGGCTGGTATAAATTAATGGTGGCATAGCCAGGAGTGGTTCCTACAATGGTGGTATCAACGCTTTCTCCCTGATAGGTAAGTCTCCCGCCACTGGTTTTCTCAGGCACCACCTGAGCTACACTGGGACTTAAGGCCTCCAGCTCGGCTGCCACTTCCATGGTGAAGAGTTCTTCTCTATCTGCAGAACTTAGATTCCAGCTGGGGCTGACCCAGATTATATTGCTTCCCAGAGTTTCAATCTCTCTGGTCACATCCTGCTGGGCAGAGCTGCCGATGGAAATTATGGCAATCACTGCTCCCACTCCAATAACAATCCCCAGCATAGAAAGTAAAGTTCTGAGTTTATTGACTTTTAAACTGGTCAAAGCCATCCTTATTATTGCCAAAAACACCTTATCACCTCAATCTTGCCTTAGAGCTTCTGCTTTGCTAGTATTTATCTGTTCATCCTTTTCTATCTCCCCATCCCGCAGATGGATAATGCGCTCGGCATATTCAGCTATATGGGGTTCATGGGTAACGAGAACTACTGTATGCCCCTGGTCATGGAGCTCCAGGAAAATTTTCATGATATCTTTACCGGTTTTGGTATCTAAATTTCCCGTGGGCTCATCGGCCAGCAGCAGCGAAGGATCATTCACTAAAGCTCTGGCTATGGCTACCCGCTGTTTCTGACCGCCTGATAATTCATTAGGCCAGTGGTCCAGGCGATGCCCCAGGCCAACTTTTTCCAGCATAATCCGGGACTTCTCCTGGCGCTGACTCCGCTTCATACCTCGATAGACCAGGGGGAGGGCCACATTTCTCAAAGCTGAGCTCCTGGCTAATAGATTAAACTGCTGGAAGATAAAACCCACTTTTTCGTTGCGGATTATAGCCAGTTGATTATCATTGAGAGTGCCGATATCTTCTCCATCTAAAAAATACTTCCCTGAAGTTGCCTGGTGGAGGCAACCCAGCACATGCATCATGGTGGATTTACCGGAACCTGAAGGCCCCATAATGGAAACGAATTCTCCATCCTCAATGGTGAAGCTAACCCCTTTTAAAGCTTCCACTTCAATCTCACCATTTTTATAGACTTTTCGCAAGTCTTCCACCACAATCATTAAAATCCTCCTCCGGGACCGCCATTAGCTCCTGGAGGGCCACCAAAACCGGGCATGTCTTCCTCTTCGCCAAAGCCAATAAACATGGCGGCATTTATCAGGATTCTATCCCCTGTTTCTATACCTGAAGTGATTTCAATCTGAGTCCGGTCAGTGAGGCCGGTGCTAACTTCAACAGTTTCCAGCTCCTCTTCTTCTCCTACTTTTACCACATATTCCTGACCCTCTTCGGTAAAGATTGCCGTGGTCGGTACCATCGGGACATTTTCCCGGGACTCCACCACAATCTCTGCTTCAGCCGAAAATCCTGCCCGAAAATCTTCGCTGGGCTCAAAGATTTCTATTTCCACCGGTACCACTACCATACCATCATTGACTCTGGTACCGCTATAGATGCTGACAACCTCGCCGCTAAAGGAATTGCCAGGCAGTGCGTCCACATCCACCATGGCCGGCAATCCCTCGTCCAGCAGGGGGCTATCAATTTCATCTATATCAATTTCCACTAAATAACTGCTAAAATCACGGACAGTAATACCACTGCTTTCAGCAGTCAATTCATCGCCTACTGAAAAATCAAAGTCACCTACCTGGCCGTCAATCTTTGCCTTTACTGCCATGTCATTAAACCTTTTTTCTGCCAGCTCCAACTGCAGCTCCTCTTCAGCAATCTGCTGTTCAGAGCCATCGATCAGGGCCTGATTATACCTGCGCTGAGCCTGCAGGTAATCCAGGCGCTGCTCCCGGTCATCTAACTGAAAAAGCAGGTCTCCTTTCTCCACCTCATCGCCGGTTTCAACAGCTATTTCAGTAACTTCAGCACTGCGAGGAGCTGAATGCTCCCGCTTATCCCGGGCCTGCAGCTCTCCTGAGGCCGAAATGGTTTCCTGCAGATCACCTTCCGTTACCTCGGTAACCATCTGCTCGGTCACTGTTATATCTCGTTCCTCTTCTCTGCCCTGCCACCAGAAAATGCCAGCAGCAGCTAAAACAATTATTATTAATATAATTCCAGCTTTCTTAAAACTCAACAGCAATCACCTCTATTTTTAGTCGATACCAACTGCTAACAGGTCTAAATATCTTATAAACCAATTTATATATAGTATAGCGCAGAAAAAGTGCAGAAATTACAGGACCTCCTCAATCAACAGCTCATCCAGCTGAACTAACAATTCTATCCGACTTAAGAGAAGTTCCAGTTCTGCCTCTCGCTGAGCTAGTTGGTCCTCTTCTTTGCTGATTTCAAGCTCTTTAAGCTCATAGCTCTCCAGTGCTCCGCGCTCATAGGCTTCTTCCTGCTGGGCTACCTCTAATTGAGCCCGCTCTACTTCAAGTTCTGCCATCTCAAGCTCCGAAACCCTGTCAGCAATGGTGTCAAAGTTAGCCTCCAACTGTCGGCTTAGAGAATTATTAAACTCTTCCATATCCTTTTCTAAACTGGTGATATCATCTTCATATCCTTCCGCTTCCAGCTCACTAACTCCGCTATCATAAAGGTCATAATCTACAGCCAGTAAGACCTCCCACTCCCGGGCTTCTAAATCAGGGCTTTCAGCGCTGAAGCTCACAGTCGGCTGTCTCTCCGCCAGGTGATATTCAAGGTCCTCTTCACTCTGAGCCAGTTCCTGAGATAATGCCTGATATTCAGGGGAAAAAGCTAACATCTGTTCCAGCAAATCTTCTTCCAGGCCGGGGAAATCCTGTTCCTCTAAAGCTTGAGCTAAAGGAGTGAAGGAGTCCTCTAAAAGCTGCCAGAGACCATCATCCAGCCTGTAATCTGGTTCTTCAGCTTCACCCAGTTTCTCAGCAAAATCTTCTCTGGCTGTCCTTTGCGAACGCTCAAGGGTAGAGATGGAATTCTCCGCCTGTTTAAGGGCAATCTCCAGTTCTCTTAAAGCCAATTCTCCAGCTTCTTCCTTTTCCCGCTGTTTTTTAAGGCGCTCCATCTCTTGCTCAGTTAAAGCTAGATTGGCCTCTGCCAGCCTGAGCTCTTCCTGCAGTAGAGCAATCTCACTGTAATCAGCCAGCAGGTCCTGATAAAATTCTTCCCGGGCCCTGGTATACTCCAGCTCAGCTATCTCCCGCTGTTCCTCTAACTGCTCTAATTGCCTTAAAGCTGGCGTCGGCAGTTGAGGCCAGAGCTGATAACGCCCCTCTATTGATAGAGTTATATTATCACTGAATTCATCGAGGTCCAGGGGGTCATCATCGAAATAATTTATCCCTCCCTCTATTTCCAGGCCCGCTAAGAAGGCACGGGAACCGGTGAAACCCAGTTGAAAGTCAGAGAAGCTTTCCAGGTCATTATTATTGTTGTTGTCGTTATCAGTAGTACTTATATCATTGTCTATATTGTTATCTATACTATTGTCCAGATCCAGGTCATTTTCTCCATTATTATCGGGTATATCGGGTGAAAAAGCCTCTTCCCTTTCCCCACGACTGTAACTGCCACTCATTCCTAACTGCCAGCCTGCTTCGGCTTCAAGCAGTTCAATTTGCCGCTCTAAATCCTTGAGATTCTCCCTTTCCTCTCGCAATTCAGGGGTGGTGTCTGCAGCCTCTGTTAAAATTTCGCTGAGCTCAGCTGCCCTCGCCGAAGAAGAGACACTGCTTTCAGAGAAGAGGCCGCCATTTCCACCAGCTACTAAGAGACCTAGACTGAGAAGTAAGATCAGGGACAGGGGCCAGGATAATAGCTTATTCGCCAAAGGCCGCCAGAATCTCATCTCTGATCACCTCCAGCTCGGCTCCTAAAAGATCCTGCAACTCCAGGTAAGCTGCCGCAAAGGCTGTTACCGCTTCAGCCTGGTCTATTTCAGTTTGAATCTTTTCTAATTCAGCTTCAGAGGCCTCCACTTCCGATATCAGGCCAGCCTCATATTGCTCCCGGGCAGTCCTTAAGTGCTCTTCAGCCTGCTCTAAATTAGCCTCTGCCAGCTCAATCTGGCGGCGAGCCTGGCTGGTATCATGTAACTGAGCCTTGATATCCTCTATTATTTCTTCTTCCAGCTTTATCTGTTCCAGTTCAGCTAACTTGAGATTATTCTCTTTCTCCAGTATCTCCAATCGAGGTTCTTCCCCTATTTCAGCCTGCTCCAGTTCAATTTCGGCAATTTCAATCTCTAATTCACCTGCTCTAAGCTCGAAACTGGACTCCAAGCCTTTTTCCACCGCTTCATCTTCTGCTGGTAAAGTGAGAGCTGTGAGAGATTCTATTGTTGAAATAAGGTCTGGCATCTCTTCTAAACCCAGGCGAGATTTGAACTCTCGCTGATTTTGTTCATAATCTGCCTTCAAATCAGTTAGAGAAAATTCGGCATTATTGAGCTCTATCTGCCGCTGTAGTAACTCAATCCGGGGTTCATAACCGGCTTCCACTTTATCTTCGGTCTTCTGTAATTTTTGCTCGGCTAAATCCAAATCCCATTCAGCAGCTGCAAGCTCCTGCTCCATCTTCTGCAACTCCCGATAATCACTTAAGAGTTCCAAATAGCTTGCAATAGTGGTGCTGTGGTACTGCTGTTGAGCCTGCTCATAACTGAGCTCCGCAGTGATCTTTTGCAGGCGAGATTCAGTTCTAATCTGTTCTGCTAAAGCCTTTTCATATTCTACTTCTGCATTGCTCAACTCCAGTTCGGCAATCTCCAGGTCCGTACTATAAACTTCCAGCCGCTCTATAGCCTCCCCTAAAGATAGCTCCTGGTAGGTGGCTAATTCTTGCTGGTCTGTCTCTGCCTCCACCACTGTAGATGTGGTGAGCAACAACAGCAATAAAATTCCAGTCAGCGCCAAAGTTGTTCTAATAAAGTCTCCCTTATTTTTTCTTGCCAATTTCACGCCCTCCTAGCTGAGAAATTTTCTTTTAAATCACATTTTGCAAACCATTTCTTATGGCATTTCTATAAAAATACATTAATAAGCTCATTAGAGATAGAGAATTGAAATTTAATTTCTTGTAATATGATATTTAATAGCATTATATTACTTCCTTTGAGGAATTGCAACCAATTATTTATTAATAATCCCAGCAAATCCAACTTTTAGTCCAATTTAATTGCATTTTGAAATTTCAGCCCCTTATTTCAATCTCTTTTAGCCTCCTTCCTCTCCTAAACTCGTTAGACCTTTAGAGGTCTTAAGCTTCTTAACTTTTAAACCTTTTATAAAAAATCAATAAAAAACCGAGCAGTGTCTGTCAGTAATAAAGACAGAACTAGCTCGGTAAAAAAGGAGTGGATTGATTTTTTTAGTAAAACAGTCACTAATTGATTTACCAGCTAAAATTAATACCAGCAGCTACTTCAAATCCTCCCAGGTCATCAGTGAAATCATCCTCTGGTTCAAAACCTAAGCCATCAAGATCAAAATACCGCTCGAAAACCTCTCCATCCGCATCAGCTTCTAAAGATCTGTTATTAACTTCCACGTCCATCTCCAGTTGCCTAAAAACACCACTTACTTTAAGTTCCACATTATCAGCTAAAGAGTAATTATAGTCAGCTCCTAATTTTAGTCCTGCTGAACCAGCAAAATTTAGGTCTGAATTATATTCAATTTCAGCTCTATCATAATCATCTAAGTTCAAGTCCTCTGCAAAATCATCATCAGCAGTCCTGTAATCTAACTCAGCCTCACTATAATGATACATATCTCCCTCACCCCAGTAGTAACCAACTCCTGCTAGCAAACTTAAATTATCCGTTAAATGAGGGTTTACTGTTGCTGAAACCCCGCGCAGATCAACATCAATCTCATTTTCTGACTTGCCCATTACATCTATATCAATACTTTCTGTATTATCATCTGTCTCTCTTTCTAATTCAATGCCAACTTCAATTTCACCATCCATATCACTGGAAGCAGTAAAACCCTCTCCCTTTACTTCCAGGCTACTGGAATACTGAGGCCAGAAATAACTTGCTCCTAAACTTAAACCCCAGGCATTTTCAAATTCATCTGCTCGAAGTACATCCTCATCGTAAACAGTAGAAGCACTTAATTCATCCTCTTGATTTTCAAACTCATTTACCAGGTCTGCACTTAAGTCTGACTCCATATCATCAGCCCAGTCTTCAGTATCCTGAATCACATCATTGATTTCATCAGGAGAAAAAGTAGTAAAATAAGGTTGAAAGAAGAGACTGAGATTATTTTCTTCTGCAGGTTCTTCTGCTAAAACTGGACCTGTACTGACCAAACCCACTATAATTAAAGTAAATATAATTGCTAAAAATGTTTTGTTAGCGCTTTTAAGCAGCATA
>Ga0207421_10000237_pt1 | contig 69020 bp, 55 predicted proteins | sample SodLakKL_010_SED_4_FD_187542 | JGI IMG/M metagenome (GOLD analysis project Ga0207421, IMG submission 187542) | Alkaline sediment microbial communities from Lake Tanatar, Kulunda Steppe, Russia - 8KL_010_SED (SPAdes) (version 2) | ecosystem: Environmental > Aquatic > Non-marine Saline and...
CCCGGCCGGGATATTCCCCATATCCTCATTCCCAGATTGTCCCCAACTGATTTCCGGGCCAATATCTCCGTGTTCGCCTTCGTCCGGTGTTATAAGCTCAATTTCAGTATTCCAAGTATAGTTTGAGGTATGCTCGGTTATATGGACATAATTCCCTTCTCCATCCATCCACCACACCTGATCCTCTGCAGCATCCACGCCGGGCTCGTGTTTTTCTGAGTCATCATCCATCCCAAAGTAAAAATCAGCGGCTGGTTTTTCGTTTTCAAATTCTTCTTCGTAAACGTGTAGTTTTTCTTCCCAAAATTCACCGGCGAAAGCATCTTCCAGGGGGAAGGCAACAAAGGTGAGAACTAACGCAAATACCAGGGTAAGCTTTAACGATAGGTGTCTACTTTTCAAACATTACAGCTCCAGACGCCATCAATCGGACGTCACCTCGATGGTCACCGGCTCATCAACATTAATCAGGTAGGCTTCCCCGGCTTCAAGCTCATCATCCTCGCGGATGGGAGAACGAGAGCCATCGCCCGCACGTTTATTTATAGTGGGTAAATCCTCAAAATTAGCAAAAATTTCGCCGGCCTCAACCGGAGCAATACCATCGGGGATACCCTTCCAATTCCAGCCCTCGTCAAAATCAAGCTCTATCTCTTCAAAAGGTTCACCGGAAATAGTAACAGTCTGGGTTTCCGGCTCCATCGGGTCGCTTAAAGTGCCCATTCCCGATAGTTCTTCGGATGTTTCTTCAGCCCGCAGCATGTATCCCTCTCCCGGGACAAGCTCTTCATCTTCTCCCACCGGGACATCTTCGCCACCATCATATTTTAAAAGCTCAATCTCGTCAAAATGATCGCCAAAAACGGCTCCAGCGGTCATGTCCGCCGCCTCGGCGGGAAAGCTAATAAGCTGCCAGTGCTCGGTAAGCTCAATATCAAACTCAACAAGGTTAAGAACCACCGATTCGGTCATGGAGCCCTCAATGTAAACTTCATCCCAATATTCATACCCGTTAACAGCCACTTTGTATGAGTAATTGCCCTCGTCAAGTTCGCTGTAGTCAGCTTCCCCCTCAAAATCGGTGGTCACAACCTCATGATCTTCAAGATCAATTTCCGCTCCCTGAACAGGAGCACCTTCTAAATTTTCAACCTGAAAGGTCAACTCAAAGGCGTGTAGTGGAGTGGTGAGGAAGAGTAAACAGGAGAGGAAACAAACCGATTTGAAAATCAGAGTCATAAACTTCCGGGGGCTGCTAACTTGAATTGGCAAAAATGGCTGCACCCCATCACGTAATTGAAATATTATATTGACTCCCGTAAGAGCGTTACTAGTTACAATATAACAGGGATCAGAAGCTGAGTCAAGTTTTAATTTTTATTTATCTGGTGGCGCCAGTAGTTGAGGAGATCCTCGAGGGTTTTTTCAATTGGTATTGAAGGGGTCCAGCCGGTGATTGATTTGATTTTTTTATTATCGCCGAAAATGCTTTTCAGTTCAGGATCGTTCTCCGCCGGCGATAAAACTTCTACTTCTACTTCAGTTAGATCAAGCAGATGGTCAAGCAGGTCGCGCAGCAAGTAGTCCTGACCGCTGCAGAGGTTGTAAACTTCGCCGGGCCGGCCCTTTTCAATAAGGAGCCGGTAGCCCCGGACAACGTCACGGACGTCGGTAAAATCACGGTGGAGGTCAAGGTCTCCGGTGCGCAGAATCGGCTCCTGTTTGGACGCTTCAATTTCTGCAAGCTGGCGGGCAAAAGAAGAGAGCACATAAGCCGCGGGACGGCCGGGTCCGCTGTGGTTAAAGGGACGGACACGAACAACGGGCAGCTCATGTTGACGATAAAACTGGTAACCCATCAGGTCCTGAGCGATTTTACTAAGCTCATAAGTATTCACCGGAGCCAAAGCGGACTCTTCGGTAAGTGGCAGGTCGGCGTTTTCAAGAGAATATTCCAGAGCCGAACCAACCACAAGGATTTTTGTCGAGCAGCGACAGTCCCGCAAGGCAGAGAGAATATTTTGCTGGCCGAAGATGTTGGTTTCCAGAGTTAAACGGAAATTTTCCGTTGAGGCGGCGGGATTGCTAAAAGCAGCAAGATGATAGACTCGGGACGGTTTTAACTCTTCAATAACCTTCTGAATTGACTGAGTATCACGAATATCAGCCTCACGAAGTTGAAGCCGGTCCTGGATGTCTACCAAAGATTTCAAACTTGAGCCGGGTTTTACCAGCCCACTAACCCGTTTCCCTTCTTCGAGAAGATGGCGGGCCAGAAAACTACCGGCAAAACCGTTTATGCCGGTAATAAAAGAGGTGGACATACCGGTCGAAACTACTCTTCAGCCTCTTCTTCCATTTCTTCTTCTACCCGGTCAATTCGCTGATAATACTGGCGGCTCCAGGCCCGGATCTGCGGGTCATGATCCTGCTCGGCTCCGGCCTCAAAGAAAGGACGTGCCTGGTCAAAATCACCACTATCAAAATGAATCACACCAAGCATAAAATTAACGTTGGCCGAACGCGGATATAACTCAACCAGTTCCTCCAGTTTTTCACGCGCCTGTTCATAATCTCCCGCCTGAAAATGATCACGCGCCTGCTTGAATTCTTTTGGGGGATGAGCTATCGGAAACCTCCCCGGCTCAGTATAACCGCGTCTTTCGCCAGAATCTTCGGGCAACAGCTCCTCATCCACTTCATCGGGTTTTTCTGGTTCTTCTGGTTCTTCGGGTTCCTCGGGCTCTTCGGGTTCCTCAGGGTCTTCAGGCTCCTCAGGCTCTTCCGGTTCTTCCGGCTCCTCTGGTTCCTCCGGTTCTTCCGGTTCATCTGGTTCTTCCGGCTCCTCAGGCTCTTCAGGTTCCTCCGGTTCTTCCGGCTCCTCAGGTTCCTCTGGTTCCTCGGGTTCTTCAGGCTCTTCTGGTTCCTCCGGTTCTTCAGGCTCTTCTGGTTCCTCCGGTTCTTCTGGTTCCTCAGGCTCTTCCGGCTCCTCAGGTTCTTCCGGCTCCTCAGGCTCTTCTGGTTCCTCCGGTTCATCGGGTTCTTCTGGATCACCGGGGTCTTCAACTGTTATTAACCCACTCATGTCCTCAGCTGCGTAGGGATCCGACTGAAATTCATAGTAGCCGGCTATATTAAAAGTGTAAACATGGATATAGCCGGTGTCATGTGTCTGCGAAACACCTGGCCAGTCAGCATCGGCGGGCTGGTTGAGAACCGTGATATTGTGACCGCCGCCAAGCCACTCAAAGGCGATAGTATCACCGATTTCAACGGTCAGTTCCTCAGGTTCAAAAACGGGTTCCCCTTCAGGAGCAACAAGTATAATCTCAACTGCGTCGGAGGGATCGTCCGGTTCTGGTTCATCGGGTTCATCGGGTTCTTCCATATCGACGACCTCTTCTGTCGGTTCCGGTTCCTCTTCGCCCAGGCCAACCAGATCGAGGACAGTCTCGCGATGATAATAGCCACCAGCCAGCAGGGCAATTATTAAAAAAAGAAATAGCAACTTAGAGCGATTATCCATGGTTTACACCCTTTAATTTCCAGTTTTCTTGAATGGAACGGATTGCATCACGAACTTTCTGTTTGTTTTCGGTCAGTTCAAGCGAATCTTTTAGAAGCGAGAGGGCGCTTTGATAATTACCCTCGTTAATTTCAATTTGAGCCAGTTCAAAGCGTGGTTCAGGGTTTTCAGGATCACATTCAATTGCCCACTTTAGAAATCGTTGGGCGGAGCGATAACTTTCACAATGATAGGTGGCGGCGCCAAGCAAATGGTAGTAGCGACTGTTTTTAAGATCTTCTTCAACAGCTTTAAGAGCTTCGCTGGCCGCCTCGTCCCACTCCTGACGGGCAAGATGAATCCGTCCTTTAAGGTAGTGATACTCGGGATTATTGGGACTGCGCTTCAAAGCACGACGAACGTGATCATAAGCCCAGAAGTAATTTTGTTCGGCAAGATAAACTCGAGCCAGACCAGCATTAGCCCTTTCCACCCAGGTGGAGTCACGGGTCATTTCCAACATTCGCTGAAAACGGGTACGTGCTGATTCGGTATCGTTTTTTTCAAGAAACTGACTTCCCTTGTGATAAAGCCACTCAACTGCCTCAATTGTTTTCACGATTTTTCACCCGACTAGCAGAAGAATGCATATAATTACTCATCTATCCCCTCTTCCCCAAATTCTCTTCCGTTAAGCAGGAAGAGCTTCTCGAGGAAGCAGCTCAGTATAAATGATAATGCATCACACCAATTTTAGCAAACTTATTCCGGACGACGAATCGGGGGCGGCGGGATTTCAATTTCCCGTTCGGGTTCAACCGGCCGTTCTTCCAGGTCCCACTCCGGATCAACATAAAGAGGGTCGCGATGGGCAGGATCCGCCGGAACATCTTCTACAGCCGGCGGCGGGTCATCAAGATCAGGAACCCGGGGGTCTTCCTCCGGCTCTTCCGGCCGCAGGGTCTCAATAATCCGGATTTCACCGTCGGCACTCCAGTAAAAACGCCGGTCTTCGGGCGGTTCATCGCCAACTGGTTCATCAAGGGAATCCGGATCCGTGGGGACATCCACTTCAGGTTCCTCGGGTTCTTCTGGTTCTTCGGGTTCTTCAGGCTCTTCGGGTTCTTCAGGCTCTTCGGGTTCTTCAGGTTTTTCGGGTTCTTCAGGTTTTTCGGGTTCTTCAGGCTCTTCAGGTCCCTCGGGTTTTTCAGGCTCTTCTGGTTCTTCAGGCTCTTCTTCCTCCAGAACTTCAGTTTCCGCTGGTGGGGGTGGATCTTCTTCCGGTTCAGGCTCAAAATCAAACTTAACTTCCTCCAGTTCAGCGGGACGTTGTTCCCACTGGCGAAGAACCTCGCGGTGTATCTGGTTTAACCTTCCAGTCAAATTCAGCAGACGGGCGGCCTGGTCGACATCAATACGGTTGCTGTTTTGACGAAACCAGGAGAGGCGAAGGCGGTCACGCTGCCGGTCACCAAGCCCCTCCCACCATTCTGCCAGGGCGGCCGGGGGCTCACGATCGGCCGGTATATAGCCCCAGCGATACTTAGCCCCCAGTTCACGAGGGCTGTAATCCTCGACATACTCGCGATCCTTTACCACTTTTATCCGCTGTTCCTCATTAAGTGAGTCAAAAAAAACTTCATTAACTCGCCGATTAATTAACACTTCATCATACTGCGCCCGCACGTAAGTAGCGGAAAAGGTCAACAAAATTCCAATTAGTATCAACATAAGACCATACTTAAGACTCTTCATGATAAAACCCCCTGATAAAAAAACGATATGCACGCATGCTATTGTTCATATTCGTTCTTCCGGCATACATCGTATTACTTCCTACAATCAAAAAAATTACCGCGGTGCGGCAACCGGGATGACGTCAAATTCAAGATCAAGTTCAAGAACATGAACAAGCTTATACGCACTTAATGAATTTGAATTAGCTTTCAGCTTTTGGCTTTGAGCTTTAAGCTGGTGTTTTCCGGCTCGGAGGCCGGAATGACGTCCAGTTCGAGCATGGTTTAAACAGAAGCCAATTTGTCAAACCAGGTGACAACATTTAGTTTGAGCATCAGGCCTTTTCGTCAGAATCGCCGGTAGATTTTCGTTTTTCTTTTTTCATCCGTGAATAATGCAAAGAATCGATGATTTTCTCAACTTTGGGAAACGGGGGAGAAAGAGATTCAAGCTGACAGAAAATCTCGTGGGGCCAGCGACCGGTCGGGAAAGACCAATCGTTGATAATATTTTTAGCCTCATCCAGCCGCTCAGATATTTCATCCCCCGGTTCCACCTGGAAACCATAAAAGGCCCCCCCATAAGGTCTACAGACCAGAGAGCGAGGCAACTCATCTTCAAGCAGACGAGCAATACTGCGGAGCCAGTTAACCGCTTTTTTACGCCCGCACTCCCTCCCTACCATTTCAAGTCCGGGAACCTCTAGCTCCCAGAACACAACCTTTTCAGGCCCCTTCTGCAATTTTTCGGCAACCCGGCGGCGCCAGGCTTTGTAATTCAAATAATTAGTCAGAGTATCCTTTTCGGCCGCCAACTGCTGATTAGCAGCATACCAGCTCAAGCGGAGCCAGCGATTGATCAAACCGGCAGTTCGTTTAAAAACATCAAAATCAGATGAATCGAGATACTTTTTATCTGAAAAAAAGAGGCAAAGAAACATCTCCAGCCGATTTTTTTCACCAAAAATAGGTAAGACAGCCATAGAACGGCTATCCATGGGCGGCTCAAAACCTTTAAATTTAGTTGCATCAGGAATTGTCAGAATATCTTTTTTAGTTCCAGCGACCCTATTAACTATTGAGGCATCAACATCAGTTTTTTGGGCAAGATTTTCGGTTCCTTTAGCATAAACAAGTTTAAAATAGGACTTATTCCGGTGATATAGGGCGGAGGCGCCGGGTGAGAAGTACTCCTGTATCAAGTCAATTACGTCGCAGGCGGGATTTTGCAGTTCCGGCTTAAAACGAAGCCCTCCGATTTCCTCTACCCAGCGCAACAAACGTGAACGATCCTCCCGGGCCAGGCGGACCTCGTTTGCAACTTCAAGCAGATCTTCAAGATAATTGAGCAGGAGTTTGAAGATTTTTTCATCACTACGGCTAAAATAATCAGGTTCAGAGGCATCAAGAAAAATTAAGCCGTAGCAATCTTCTCCCGGCGGCTCAATCGCGCCCCCTAAAAATGAAATCAATTCAGCCTGACCAAATTTATCGAGCCGTCCGCCGGAGAGACTCTCGCGTCGGACATCATCAATTCTTAAAATTTCTCCACTGTTTAATATCCACTGGCGGCAGCTTTCGTATATCTTGCGGCGAGCCGGCGGTGAAATTTCAGCCAGTTCATCGTCCGGTCGAAAAAAAGTTACATTATCCGCGGGCAAATGATTGCGGACATATTCCAGGGCACGGTTCACAGTCTGAGAGAAATCTTCCGCAGCAAGCGGATTTACAGTATAAAGTTTTTCCAGCAACTTCAACTTCTGCTGACTGCGAACCAGGTCGCGCACTGAATAATCGAGGCCGAACATTTTTTTAACTTCGCCCACAAATTCTTTAACCTGACCCTCATCAGGGAGTTGGGGATCAATCCATTCAAGAACAAGTACACCGATTAACTCGTCCTGAAATGAAACCGGGTAAAACTCCACCTGCTGAAGGGAGACCGGCTTAGTGTGATACTGGAGGTTACGCCAGTCCAGGCTCTGTCCCTGGAGACTGAGCGATTTTTCATGTCTGAGCACCCAACCAACGCTCTGACCGATATCAGGGGTAAAGCTGCAGTCACGGTTAATATCTCCGTGTCGATTAAGAGTATAACCAAGAGTGGCTTTTTTAGAACGAACGTGATAATAAATTAAATTGGCCAGATTAAGCTCACCAGCCGCCCTTTTGAAACGATCAAGCAGCAGGTTGCGGGTCTTGTCTACCACCTCATCCAGATTTCCAGCCGAACGACCGGGCAAAAAAGAGCTGTCCATAGATTTTTTTATTTCGGATTTTCGCAGCTCTGAATTTTTGTTTTTTTTATTCTGACTCTCCTCGCGCGAGCGACCCAGACGTTCTCCAAAAAGCGGAACCAAAACGAAGGCGGCCCAGACAAGCAAATCAAGCGCATTTATAGGACCCTCGATGAAGAATGCATCGGAAACCAGAGCGAAAAAGGCAATTACAAGAATGTTAAGCGAGGGAAGCAAATATCCGGCGAGAAGCAGCAGAACGAGAATTACGGCGCGGCGCCAGTAGAGCCACAAGTCACCGGGAAGAAAATAACCGAGAGCAAAGCAGGCAGCGATCAGGACAAGTGTAAACAGATACTCTGCTATACTCTTTATATTCATATTTACTGAACAGAAACCCCAAGCAGCGAAGGAGACTCCTGCAACTCATATTCGGGTAATTTATACTCATCTTTTCTAACGTCGGGGCCCGGGTGCTCAATGGGCTCAAGTTCACGTTCCAGAGGGGTTTGGACACGAATACGTGGCGGAAGAAGGGGTGACTCCGTATCAAAAACGTCGGCCACAGTTTCCGGGTCCGGACGCCATTCATGAACTTTGACGGCACGCATGGCCTCAATGCGCTCCTGGCGTTGAGCAAGCTCAGCCCTGATGAAATAGAGGCCGTAGCCGAGCAACAAAAAAGCAGCTGTCCCCGCCAGAATTTTGCGCCAATTTTCCCAAAACCAGACCTTTATCCAATCAGGAATCATTGTTAGCTTACAGCCTCCTCGCGCCACTCCTCAGCTTCCGGCAAATCCAACCCAACCACCGTAGAAACACCGGACTCTTCCATAGTGATACCAAAAAGCTGCGAGGCGGCCTGCATTGTAATCTTGTTATGGGTGATTATTACGAACTGAGTTTCAGTGCTGTAGCGATGCAGTAAATTAATCATCTGGGAGACGTTGTCGGGGTCCAGTGGAGCGTCCACCTCGTCAAGAAAACAGAAGGGAGTGGGACTATATTCAAAAAGTGCAAAGAGAAAAGCTATGGAAGCGAGAGATTTTTCGCCGCCGGAGAGAGCAGACATAGTTTTTATTTTTTCGCCCGGTGGTTGAACTTCAATCTTAACTCCGGCCTCCAGAATAGGATCGGCCGTCAACTCCATTTTACCGCGGCCGCCACCAAACAGCTCCTCAACAAAATCAGCAAAATAGTCTTTTATTTCAGCGAAAGCCTCCCGAAACTGAACGCGCGCTTTTCTGTTCAGGCTATCAATTACTTTTTCCAGTTTTTCACAGGTCTGTTCGAGATCTTCTTTTTGAGCGCGCACGTCCGCCACCTGCTCGCGCAGTTTTTCAACCTCTTTATCAGCGAGCATATTGACCGGCTGCAGCGAACGAAGTTTGTCCTTGAGTTTACGGATATTTTTCTGCAACTGCTCGTCGGTGAGGTCAGCCGCATCACCGGTGTCGTGACTCGAAAGATTTGCTTCCGGATCAATTTCAAACTCATCCGATAAAATTTCCTCCTGACGGGCGCGGCGTTCCTCAAGATTAGCACGCCGATTACTGAGGCGGTTCAGCTCATTTTTACCCCGTTCTAGTTCACGTTCTTTATGGCGTAAACTCTCGTTCACATCTTCCAGTCGTTGCTGGCGGCCTGACCTAAGAGACTGAAGAGCAGAACGTAATTTTTCCCAAGTTTGCCGCTCAGTCACAAGCCGGTTGAGACGCAATCGAGAAAAACTCCGTTTTTCTTCTGCTTCCAACCACCTGTTCCCCCGCTCGCGCTGACCCAGATCAATTTGAACAATTTCTTCAATCAACTCATGCCGACGAGCTTCAAACTGTTCCACGCGATCTTCCGCACGGCGACGTTCGGCGCGAACATTCTGCAGATTTTTTTCAAGCGAACGCCAGCCGGTCTGTACTCTTTCCAATAATTTTTCTTCTTTTTCAAGCTGTTGCCGCAGAGAATCGCGTTGTCGGCGCCGCCGGCGATCACGGTCGGCAATTGTTGAGGCTATTTTTTTTGCCGAGAGACGGGCGTAATTGTTCTGCAGCCGTTTTTCTTCCAGCTCAGCTATTTTTTGCAGAACCCCACCATACTGCCGCCGCTCATTCAAAAGCTGATGTCTCACGCCACCGATCTTTTCATAATTTTCACGTGATTCCTCACGAACGCCGCGCAGCGCACCGGCAACACGTTCTTTCCGTTCGTCCACCTGCTCCGCCCAACGAGAAAAACGACGCTCAATTTTTTGCAGATTTTTTATTTGTTCGGTCAACTCAGAACGGCGTTCACGCAATCGCCGAAGCTCTTCCGTACGACCAAGAATATCAGTGCCATTCCCTTCAAAACTACCGCCTTTAATGGTACCGCGAGGTTCAAGGATTACGCCTTCCAGACTGACCAGTTTAATCCCTTCGGCGGTCCCGTTTTGTCCCATTAACTTCAGCCCGGCCTGGTAGTCTTTAACAACCACCGTGTCCCCGAGTAAAAAACTGAGCAGGGAATTAAAACGCCGGTCGGCCTCCACTACATCCCGGGCCGGTTTTAGAACATCAGGTGCATTCAGCACCTGTTGAGACAATAGGGGATTTTCTACAGTTAGGGGCAGCTTACGGGGGAGAATTGTGAGTCTTCCAGCCTCTTCTTTCAGGGCAACTTCCAGCAGCCGGCGAGCAACCGAAAAATCATCCACTACAATTGCTTGCCGATAGCTACCCAGAGCTGCCTGTATTGCCTGCCGGTAGTCTGGTTCAACCTCAATCAGATTGGCCAATACTCCAATCACACCCTCGAGGTTATTGGAATCGACATACTGCATAACTTCTTTAACGCCGTCATAATAACCCTCGTAATTAGACTGCAGACGACTCAGGGTCCTGTCCCGGCTGAGGGAAATTTCTTTTTTTCTCTCCAGTTCGTCGAGCTTACTACTCACCCGGTTGTTTAGCTCATTGACCGCCTGCTGTTGTTCGGCAAATATTTGCCCCTTGATTTTTAACTCGATCCGGTTCACTTCTGAGTCAACATAATTCTGATAAGCTGTGCGTAATTTTTTGCGATGATTCCGGCTCTGCTCGGAAATTTGTGCAGCAGTTTCCTCAGCCTGGCGTTTTTTAATCAAAAGTTCCTCTTTCTCTTCGGAAAGAGCTTTAACCAGGTGCTGGTGTTCGCTTTCTTCACTAACCTGGAAAAGAGAATCACTGCGTAGATCCTCTAAATCACGAGCGACGGCTCTTTTGTTTTCTCGCAACTGCTGTTCCCGCTCAGTTAAGACATCTGACTTAGAGGAGTTGATTGTTTCGGAGAGACGGCTTTGGTACATTTTTTGGTGGGAGTCAATCAATTTTTCAATATTATCCTGGAGCCGCTTCAAATAACCACGTCGCCGCTTGCGATCGCTTCGATTCTGGTCGTAAAGCTCTTTCGAAAGCGTCTCCAGTCGGGTGCTTTCCCCTCGTTCTGAGGCAAGTCGAGACTGGCAAAACTCAGTCTTTTGTTCCAACAGTCTCAGGTCATCCTCCAGCTCATTCAATCGATGTTTAATCTTTTGGCGACGCTCTTTTATGCGATCACGCCGGTTTGTGAAATTTTTCAAATTTTCGGCGGCCTGTTGTTCCAATTCGCTTACTTCCGACAATTCACCACGTAAATTTTTCAGACGTCGGAGAGTATATTCAAGTCGCTGGTGACGAAGCTGGCCCTGAATTTTACGCACCCGACGGGCCTTTTTGGCCTGGCCTTCGAGCCGGGAGAGTCTCCCCTGGTCTTCCCGCAGGTCTGTCGTAATTTGTTCGAGATCCTTACGGGTCTGTTTTAACCTCCGCCGGGTTAAGCGGCGACGGTGATGAAAGGTGGCAACTCCGGCCGCTTCCTCAACTATCTCCCGACGCCCTTCCGGCTTACTCTGTATTAATTTCTGAATTTCTCCCTGACCAATAACCGAGTAAAGATCTTTGCCAATTCCGGTGTCACGGAAAAGGTTTTTGATATCTTTTAATCTTACCTCCTCCCCGTTTAGATAATAAGTTCCCTGCCCGGTCCGGTCGACCTCCCGGCCAACTTCAATCTCATCTTTTTCAAATCGGCTTCCACAATCGGAGAAAGTAAGGTAAGCGACAGCGCGTTGTTTGGCGGCGCGGCGAGCATTTCCGTTAGAGATAACGTCACTGATAAGCTCTCCCCGCAATTGCTTGGCACTCTGCTCACCAAGCACCCAGCGGACAGCGTCCAGTATATTACTTTTACCACAGCCATTTGGACCGACGATATTTGTCATACCGCCGTCCAAATTTATCTCTGTGCGCGTATAAAAGGATTTAAATCCATCAAGTACTATTTTACTTAAATACACCGATCTTCCATCCCTCAAAAATAATAGTCATATTTCAATTAACTGCGAAAAATTTGCCCACTCTGTATATAATCGTCAAGATTACGGAAAAATATTACCGTTCCCCCGATAAAAAGGGCCAAACTAACCAGAATTCCGACAAAAAAGAAGGCAGGCGACCAATGAGCTTCAAGACTAAGGTCCCGTCCAAGCTCATTGAGGTAGGTATGAGGAATTAACCAGGAGAGCCCATACAACCAAACAGGCAGATGAATGGGCCGAAAGAAGACGGCGCCGAGGAGTTCCACAACTCTGTCAACGCCGCGGCGAATGGGAAGCTCACCAACCCAGAGACCAAGGCCGTTAAAGAAGAGCCCAAGACCAAGAGCCCCGGGAACAAGCAGCAAAAAGAGCAGCCAGTAAAGTGGCGAGAACAAAAAAGCAAAGTTGAAGCCGGCAAGGGAGAGGATTATCACAAAAACCAGCAGGCCGATTAAGTTTAAAAACCAGCGGCCTAAAACAGCAGAAAAAGCAAGCATCTCCAGAGAGACGGGAGAAGAGAGCCAGCGCCGGGGAATATTACTGCGAACATAAGACTCTCCGGCCCGCATGAAAGGATGCAGTAAAAGTAATCCTACAAATCCAATCGCCAGCTCCTCTATGATTTTTTCGTAACCGCGACCGGCAATTGTTATAAAAACAAGAGTAATGCTCAAAAGTCCAACCAGGCGAAAAAGCTCGCGCCAGCTTCGATTCAGTAGTCGCTGCAGTTCCCAGTCCAGCCAACCCTTTAGTTCTGAGGAAGTCGGAAGCTCAGTTGGCATTGACATTCACCTGTTCTCCTGCGGCGAGATGAATACTCCGGGGCGATAAATCTGCAACCAGACTATCATCCTTAGAAGCAACCACCAGCGTCATCCCCTGCTTGTTCAGCCCCTTCAACAGTTGTTTTAGTTTATCCCGTGCTGTCGGTCCAAGATGGGTTGCGGGCTCGTCAAGCAACAATAGCTGCGGCGAGGAGATCAGGCCGGCGGCAATATTCACCAGATTTATAACACCCGGTGAAAGCTCGCCCAATGGAACATCGCGAGCCCCCGGCTCAATATCTACATAATCCAGAGTCTCTTCAACGCGGTTTTCAGCTTCTTCACCGACGATATTATACCAGGCGGTTAAAAGTCGTAGATTACGGCGTGGGGATAAGAACTGGTCAAGCTCCGTTCGCTGTGAACATACTATTCCAATATCAGCCCGCACTTCGCGACTGGTTGCCGGGGATTTCCCAAAAACTTCAACCACACCCTTATCCGGCCTATAAAGCCCGGCAAGCAAATCAATAATTACTGATTTGCCGGAACCTGAAGGTCCGGTTATCAAAAGTGGTTCGCCCACCGGGTGTTCAAAACTTAAGCCGCTAATAACCTCAACCTCAAGCGGACTGAAAAGCTGCTCAAAACTACTGCCGCAGCGGAACTTTTTACTAACTTCACGAAAAACAATCATCCCATTCACTTACCTTCTTATTTTTCTGCCGCGAGGGAAAAACAGATCAATTTAAGCTAACACATAACAATATTAAAAAAGTTTGAATTTACTTGTTTAGCGTGGTTCGGACAAAATATTCCGTGTTCATTCAACCCGGAATTTATCTTGACTTTGACGTCATTCCGGCCCCCGAGCCGGAAAACACCAGTTTAAAGCTCAAAGCTAAAAGCTGAAAGCTAATTCAAATTCATTAATTACGCATAATCTTGTTAATGTTCATGTTCTTGAACTTGACGTCATTCCGGCCCCCGAGCCGGAATCCATGTTGAATTTGACGCGGTTATCGTTCAAGACCATCCCCCCTTTCTTTTTCCCCCTTGAAAGGGGGAAAGACAAAGGGGGGGAATGGATTGCGGATCAAGTCCGCAATGACGACCATTGGTTCAAGACCTGAAACATCATACGTTCCCAAAATTACGCGAGGTCGCTAAACAGTTACGTTTAAAGTTTTTTGCAAGCCTATTAATTATCCATTTTATCGTTCAAATGTCAACTTTCACGGTGGAAACAGCAGAACCTACCGAAGCCCAAATCGTAACTACTCACCTTATCTTTCCTCCTCAGCCTAACCCTCTCCCTCCAGGGGAGAGGGGATCGTCGGTTGATTGGGGACGGCGGGGTTAAAACACAGCACTTGCCGTGTAACGCCTGAAGGGTTAAAATAAAGGCTCAGAGATTGAAGAATAATAGATTACATATCACCTGGAGGTGGCCGAAATGGCTGGAGTTTTTAAAGCATACGACATTAGAGGGACTTATCCCGATCAAATTGATGAAGAGCTAGCAGAAAAGATCGGGATTGCACTGGGTAATTTCTTTGAGAAAGGATCAATAGTCGTGGGCAACGACATGCGGGAAGTGGCGGAACCAATTTCGGAAGCGTTGGTAAAGGGACTGCGGGAGACCGGACAAAACGTTATTGACATCGGTCTCTGCTCGACACCGATGAACTACAATGCCATCGGCTTCTATGACGCCCAGGGGGGAGTAATGGTTACCGCCTCTCACAATCCGCCCGAATATATTGGTTTCAAAATCTCCCGGGACGAGGCCAAACCAGTAGCTTACGAAACCGGAATAAATAAAATTGAGCAGGCGATTGAAGACGACAATCTACCCACTGCTGAACAGGGGGGTTATCGCCAGGAAGATTTTCTTGAACAATATAAAGATACAATTCTGAACTTTGCTGAAGGAATTAAGCCGCTGAAGGTGGCTATTGACACCGGCAACGGCATGGGCGGACTTACCGTGCCACCTATTTTTTCAGAACTGCCGGTAGAAGTTACCGACATGTATTTTGAACTGGACGGCAGCTTTCCCAACCACATTCCCAACCCCCTGGAAGCTGAAAACATGGAAGATTTGCAGGCTGAAGTCCGGTCCGGCGACTACGACCTCGGGATTGCCTTCGACGGCGACGCTGACCGCGCCGCCTTCGTCGATGAAAAGGGTCAAATTATCTCCTCCGACATGATAACTGCTTTACTGGTTGAACCACTTCTGGCCGGTAGTCAGGCCGAAAAAGTTGTCTATGACCTGCGTTCAAGTCGGGTGGTTCCGGAGGAGATAGAAAAACATGGCGGCGAGCCGGTGAGATATCGAGTCGGGCACGCTTACATGAAAGCAAAAATGCGTGAGGTTAACGGTATTTTCGGAGGCGAACTTTCCGGCCACTATTACTTCCGGGAAAACTACTACACCGACTGCGGGATGATTGCAACTCTCTACCTGCTTAATCTCCTCTCCAACCGCTCAGAGTCACTTTCCGAGCTCATCGAGCCATTAAAACGTTACTCCCAATCAGGTGAGATAAACTTCAAGGTTGAAGAGAAGGAGAAAGCGATGAAGGCTCTGGAAAAAGAATTTTCTGACGGGGAAGTAGACTGGTTAGATGGAATCAGCGTCCAATATCGCGACTGGTGGTTTAACGTCCGTCCGTCGAATACAGAACCCTTTTTGCGACTCAACCTGGAGGGGGACACCGAAGAGTTAATGGAAGAAAAACTGCAACTCGTAAAAAAGGCGTTGAGTGACTATGTTTCTACCTAAAAATCTTCGAAACGAAGCGAAGGCAATTAGAGAGAGCCTTAAAAAAAGAGGAGAAGACTCGGAGGTTGTAGACCGGGCTTTAGAAATTGACGAACGCCGGCGCTCAATCATCACCGAAGTTGAGGAGAAACAGCACCGTAGAAATGAAGAATCCGAGCGTATTGGTAAACTCAAGGCGAAGGAAAAGGACGAGGAAGCTGAAGAGCTTATTGCTGAGATGAGCAGGCTCAAGGAGGAGATCCAGGAGCTTAACGAAAAACGTGACAAGCTTGACGCGGAGCTTAACGACCTACTGCTTCGGATCCCGAACCTGCTTCACGACACGGTGCCCCGGGGAGACGACGAGACCGACAACCGGCTGGAGGAGAAAAAAGGAGAACCGGGACGATTTGACTTTGAACCGCTGCCTCACTGGGAGATAGGAGAAAAACAAGGCCTGCTTGACCTGGAAGCGGCGCAAAAAATTTCAGGTAGCCGTTTCTCCGTTTTGAAGGAAGACGGTGCCCGGTTGGAACGTGCTCTAATTAATTTTATGTTAGATATTCAACGTGAAGAAAACGGTTACGAAGAGATAATGACACCCGTCCTGGTGCGCCCGGAAGTCATGGAAGGCACGGGCCAGTTGCCAAAATTTGAAGATGACATGTATAAGACTGTTAAAGACGAACAATATTTGATCCCGACGGCGGAAGTCAGTTTGATAAACCTGTATCGGGAAGAAATATTGAGCCCCGAAGAGTTACCACTCAAGAAAACCGGGTGGACACCCTGTTTCCGCCGCGAGGCCGGCGCCCACGGCAAGGATACCCGGGGACTGATTCGTCAGCATCAATTTAACAAGGTTGAATTGATAATAATTTGCCGGCCGGAAGAATCATACGACCTGCACGAGACACTTCTGCAGGACGCCCGCAGCGTGCTGGATATACTCGAACTTCCCTACCGTATTGTTACGCTCTGCAGCGGCGATACCGGCTTCGCAGCCGCACGGACCTATGACATTGAGGTCTGGTTGCCCTCACAACAGCGTTACCGGGAAATTTCTTCCTGCAGTAACTGTGAGGCTTTCCAGGCGCGGCGAGCTAACATTCAATTCAGACCCAAACCCGGCGCCCCCGCTCGCTACGTCCACACGCTGAACGCAAGCGGTGTTGCAGTAGGACGCACCTGGCTGGCAATACTTGAAAACTATCAACAAAAAGACGGCAGCGTAGTAATTCCCGACGCGCTGCGCCCTTACCTGGGTGGGCAGAAGGTTATCGGGTGACGCCGGGCCCGGGGGGCGAAGATGCGAAGGGGCGAAAAGGCGAGCAGGCGAAGAGGCGAAAGCCCGATAGACCAAGCTTAAGAACGCACGAGCGTTAGGTCAAGATAGCTCTGTTGAAATCCTTGCTGAAGACGGGCTACTCAAAGGTATTGGGAGTTATTCGAGTAGCCTAAGTAAAGGTTATAGATATTTACTAGAGTTTTGCGGTTTCTCCGTTTTGAGAATCGAGCACTCAATCGAGAGTATGATAAAGAAAGAGTTTACGCTATTGAGGAGCTACCTGCAAATGTTTTTCTCATTCTCGGTTGCCCTCCAGGCAACCTCCGAGGTATAGCCGGTTGCAAACCAGGCCATCGTAGCCTGCAACCGGCTATAATTCCGAAAAACACCTGCAGGTAGCTCCATGTATGCTGTCAAAGAGACATCTTCACTATTTTGTAACGGTTGTTCCTTGTATGCCCGATTGAATACTCGGGAGAATGAAAAATTAAGATATGAACTATCTTGCTTACAAAACGCAAAACTTTATAAATATTTAAAAGTAGCACTAATCAATTGCTCTCTAACATAGTAAAAAGGATTTCTACAGAGCCGGCAAGTTCAAGAGCATGAGTAAGATTGTGATAATAACGAGGTTGTCGTAAGGTTCTGATCTGCTTTTATAACGGGTTTACAGTTTAAACAAAAAATATTACTATTCTTGCGCTTCGGATATTCTGCCAAATAAAACCTTTTCGAAAAGCTTTCCCCCCTTGAGGGGGGGAAATACAAAGGGGGGGAGAGGGGACTTTTCGGAGGGACCAAATAAATAGGGTTTGATTTTAGATGACTGAAAATCAGCTCAAAGAAAATAAGGAATCAATAGATATAGAAGAACTGTCTCCTGAAGAAAAGCAGGAGCTTTTCAAGGAAGAGGCCTTACCGCACCTTAACGCCTTATATAATTATGCGATGAGCATAAACAGTTCCCGCGAAGACGCCGAAGACCTGGTCCAGGACACTTTTCTTCGCGCCTACCGTTTTTTCCATCAATATACCCCCGGAACTAACTGCAAGGCCTGGCTGTTTACTATTCTACGTAACCTCTACAACACTCGATATAAAAACTACAAGAAGAGCCCGGGGAAAGTTCATTACGACGATTACGAGGAGATTTACAACTTCATTCTGGACAGTGAAATCGCCGCCTCGATTGACGACCCGGAAAAGGAACTCTTCGACAACATCTTGCCCGAAGAAATGGTTGAAGCAATCAACGACCTACCGGAAGAATTCCGCTCGGCGCTAATTCTTGCCGATATTGAAGAGTTTTCTTACAAGGAGATAGCAGAAATTATGGACTGCCCTATTGGAACTGTTATGTCACGATTACACAGGGCCCGGAATATTTTGAAGAAAAAACTCGTTGACTATGCTGAAGAGCGAGGAATTGTTACCCCGGAAGATCGTGAGGATGACTAAACCCCCGGAGAGAGGATGACCTCGATGAACTGCAAGCAATCAGCCCGGTATCTTCAACCTTATGTGGACAAAGAGCTGCAGGGGAGTGAAAAGAGCGAGGTCGAAAAACATATAGAAAATTGCCCCATCTGCCGCAAGCGATTTAAGATCGAAAAACATTTTAAAGCTGTCGTGGTGAAGAAGACTCAGACAGTGAAAGCCCCGAAGCACCTGCGTAAAAAAATCACCACTATTATTTTTTAGCCCGTAATCCAGTTTTAATTTGACGTCATTCCTCCCCCCAGAGCCGGCAAACACCAGCTTAAAGCTAATTCAAATTCATTAAGTACGCATAATCTTGTTCATGTTCTTGAACTTGACGTCATTCCGGCCAAGCGACCGAAGGGAGCGCGAGCCGGAATCCATCTTGAATTTGACGTGGTTATCATTCAAACCCGTAAAAATGGATTGCGGGTCAAGCTCCGGGAAGTCATACTTTCCCACAAGGACGCCGGGGATGCTAAAAAATTACCTCAAAGTTTGTCTTTTAAACGCTCAATCGACTTGATTTCCGAGGGGTCCTCACCACGCAGCAGAGCACAGTAGTAACTTACGTAATCCGTAAAAAGCATCAGAGTTAAAAACCGTGACAGCCGCGAATTTCCGCGGCCGGAAAGCTCATCAATTCCTTTCACTGACTCGCTTAGAATTTTTTCTGTAATCTCAAATCGTTTAGTTACACGAGGATGTTCGGATGAATCACGCAGAAAAATTCCCCGCCAGTTATCCTTGACCTCGCCCAACTGACGCCACCCCATTATTTCATTATGGTTCAGCTCTGGAAATTCGTTGGCCACAGCTATCATTTTAGCATTCTCATTCAGCTGATTCTTCAGTCGTAGAGCCAGGATAGAAGTAAGCGGTTGACTGCCATAAATGAGATTGTAGCAATCGTGAATTTTCTTAGCCAACCTATAGGCAGTATTGTTATCTGCCGACGGCGCTAATTTTGAGGTAAGCTGCCTTAATTCTTTTAGCGTCTCTTCCAGGGCTTCAGCAGACGGACTGCTGACAAAACCAGAAGCTGCGAGCCAGTAAATTATGGGGAGAAAAAGGTAGGGAGCCGAGGCTCGCGGCGGCTGGCCGGCGGGTATTTTAATTAATCCTATTTGCGAGTCTTCACCGGTAATCTGACCGAGCTCACCGCCACTGGTAACAGCCAGTCGCTTAGCTCCTCGGAGACCTGCCTCCTCAAAAAGAGCCAGCGTCTCCTCCGTATTCCCCGAATAACTTACTCCAATAAAAAGACTATTCTCATCGACTGCAGCGGGTAAGTCGTAGTAGCGCAGTGCCGTCACCGGTATTTTTAACTTATCGTAGAGAAAACTGGCAACCAAATCACCCGCTATACCCGACCCGCCCATGCCGCCGACAAATATTGAATCGCAGCTTGTCCGCAGGGGAGAAATTTCACGTCCCAGCTTTACCGCCTGGTCGACCTGCTCGGGAAATTTTTCCAGCCAGTTTAAAAAATTTTCACTATCGTATTTATCAACGAGGGCCTTAATACTCATCCTTTTCTCTCCTCTCGTAGTAATCAAATTCACGACTTTCCGGGGGAATATCCCGCTCTTTGAGAATATTTTGCACGTAGGGACCAAGGTCAGATCTAACCCATTCTTTAACTTCACTGCGCACACTTAAGGAAAGCGCCTCCTCGGCAAAATCACGCGCTTTTTCTTTAGAACAATGCATCGCAACCAGCTTAACCTCGGGGATACGCATGGGAGCCATGCTTAACTCGTCAAGCCCAAGTCCCATAAAAAGGGGAGTGAAAATAGGATTGGCTCCTATTTCACCGCACAAACTTATAGAAACATCTTTCTCCCCCACAAGTTCAATCACCCGGTGTATAAATTGAAAAAGAGTGGGGTCCGGATAATGAACAGCATCAGCTCCGGGAGTTCCAAAACGATCCGCTCCAAGCAGATAATTTAGAAGGTCGTTAGTTCCAAAACTAATAAAATCCACCAGTGGCAAAATTTCCTCGAGAGAGAAAAAAAGCGAGGGAATTTCAAACATTATACCGAGTGGCGGACGTTTCCAGCCTTTTCGCCGGGAGAAGCTTTTCATAACTGCAAGCACCTGTTTTACTTCAGCAACGGATCCGACGAGAGGCAGCAACACAGATATATTGTCATGTTTTTGATAGGCTCTGCACATTGCTCGAAGCTGGGTTTCAAGAACCTCTTTGTTATATAATTCCCGGTAAATACCTCTCCCCCCAACAGATTCCGGTTCGCGGAAAGTCTGCTTGTCGCCCCCAAAGTCAAAGGTCCGCAAATTAACCGGGTGTGGGGCGAGAAACTCTCCCATCTGGTGGTAGAGTTCTGCCTGGACCGTCTCCTCCGGCATTTCGCTACTTTTGCCGAGAAAGAGAAACTCGGTTCTAACAAGCCCGGCTCCTTCACCGCCATATTTTTTCAGAAGCGGTATTTCTTCCATTAGACCGATATTACCGCGCAAAACAAGCGGAAGGCTGTCACTGCTTATATCCCGGGTTCTCTCGCGAATATTGGCTGTAAATTGAGTAAAACGCTGCTGCGCTTCTTTATGTGACTCCAGGACTTTCTCGTCCGGGTTTAACCAGACCCGATTCTGATTAGCGCTAACAATTGTCATGTCGCCAACAGAGACGTCCTTATAAAACTCAGATTTCCCAATACCAACGGTAGGAATTTCAAGAGATTGAGCGATCACGGCTATGTGAGAGCTGCGGCTGGTATTTTCAACCACCAGCCCCTCAATCTCATAATCTTCGAGAAAGACCGCAATACTCGGGGCAATCCGGCGGGCGACCAGAACACCGCCGTGAGGGAGGCGAGGACGTGATACGGGAGCTTCAAGATGGCCAAGAACTCGCATTCCGGCGTCAAGAAAGTCAACAGCACGGGCACTTAGTGATGAACCGTCCGTTTTTTCCAAGAACTGCTCTTCCAGTGTTTTCATAGCCCGCATTACTGCCGATTCTGCGCATAGATAATTTTCCCTTATATGAGTAACAACCCGGTTGGTAAAACTGGGGTCTCCAAGAAGGGATTCCTGAACTACAAAAAGCTCCCCCAGGTCCTCGAAAAGGGTGTTATTTACATGTTCTATGAGTTCACGGGTGGAGTTTTTAGTTCTTTCCAGAGCCTGGTCGAAACGTTCCAGCTCTTTTTCAACGGCGTCCGGGTGTATTTCCACCTCATCCATTTCATAGATAAAATCGGGTAAAACAGAAGCGGGACCAAAACCGATTCCGGCGGAAAGTCCGCGACCGTGGTAAATTTTTCCTTCAACCATTCGAATCATCTCGATAAAAATTATTTTCAAAAAGATCTTCCAGGGCCTGCATCGCCCTTTCCTCGTCCTCGCCTTTTACGAGGGCTTCGACCTCGGTTCCCGGGGCGGCCGCGAGCATCATCAAGTCAAGAACGCTGGCAGCATTCGCTTCGGCATTTTCGTTGCGCAGTGTGACCGTGGATTCATACTCTGCCATAGTTCTAACAATCATCTGGGCCGAACGGGCATGCAGACCCGAGGCTGAGTTGACCTTCAAAACTTTTTCCTGCACCGCTAACCGGCACCTCCCCAGAAGTTGACGATACTTTCTAACCGTTCAACCACTGCCTGAACGTCATGACGAATATGTTCGTCCACTTCAATAAAATTTCGAGCGTCTATTTTTGCACCATATTTTTTTACGGTTTCATAATCAAACCTTACCTGCTGCGCACCTTCAGTTTCATATTCTTCCCTGATCTCTCTTGGAGCCTGACGGGTGTTGACCAGGATGTGATCAAATTCTACGGGCTGTGGAGGAATTTCTTTAAAAGCCTCAAGATGATCACTAACACGATAATCGTCAGTCTCACCCGCCTGGGTCATCAGGTTACAAATATATACTACGGGTGCTGTAGTTTCACATACGGCAGAACATAGCTGCGGTTCCAGAAAGTTGGTCAATATCGAAGTATAGAGACTACCGGGACCAACAACAACCAGGTCGGCGTCCGCGACAGCCGAAATGGCTTCCGGATTAGGTCGGGCCGGCTGTGGCTCAACCTCCAGCGATTCAATCCGCTTGCCGGCGGAAGTAATACTGGTTTCACCGACGTATTGCGAACCATCGCTCATTTTAGCTCGCAACTCGGGGTGACCAAGCATAGCAGGAAGAACTTTACCCTGGATGGCAAGAACCTCGGAACAGGCCCTGATCGCCTCCGGAAAACCGCCATGAATATCTGATAACGCAGTCAGCAAAATATTACCAAGGCTGTGACCGGCGAGCTCGGTTTCGCCGCTGAAACGGTAGGTAAAAAGCTCGGCAAGCCGCTGCTCCTCAGGAGCAAGAGCAACCAGGCAATTTCTTAAATCACCGGGGGCGGGCAAATCAAAGTCATCGCGCAGCCGACCACTGCTTCCACCATCGTCGGTCACCGCCACTACTGCTGTAATATTGACGGTATATTCCTTCAGTCCTCTAAGAAAAGTTGACAACCCGGTTCCACCGCCTATAGCAACTATTGAGGGGCCACTCTGCAACCGTGAGCGGCGGCGTAATTTTAAGATCAGCGGTTCACTGTCAGTATATATTTTACTAACAAGTGAAAAAATAAGTCCAAGTAAAGCCAGTCCTATCAACAGCAATCCCAGGAAGGTAAGCAAGTAAGCACGCAGTCCCAGACCGGTCAGCGACGGTAAATACTCGTCAAGAAAACCGCTTAAGCCCAGGGCGAGAATAAACCCGCCAACCAGGGTAAGGCTGATCCAGCGTTTCAAACCCAGCCCCGGTTTGAGCCAGTTGATCATACGCATCAGGCTTCCTCCCCCCGTGACTCCTTCCCCGTTAAATCACGATGTGTCACCGAGATGTTTAAAAAACGCTGGCCCTTAAATCTTTTGGCTAACTGTTCAACCAGATAAACCGAGCGGTGGCGGCCACCGGTACATCCCAACCCAACCGATATACCAAGTTTATCCGTCGTGTGATAAGAGTCTATAACAGGATCTAAAAAATCTCCGACGCTGTTAAGATAAATATTAACTTCCGGATTTTCGACGAAATAATCTTCGATTTCTTTATCCAAACCGGTTTTTTCTTTTAACTCTGGTTCATAATAAGGGTTGGGCAAAAAACGGCAGTCAAACATAAAATCAAGATGAGCCGGCGGTCCGTTTTTAAAACCAAAGCTCACCAGTGATAGTATCAGGTTTTTCTGGGGAGAATTGGAGACAATATCTGCGAGCAATCGTTTCAACTGGTGTATATTGATACGCGTGGTATCAAGAATCAAATCAGCCTTTTCCCTTACCGAAGTAAGCAGTTTACGCTCTTTTTCAATCGCTTTTTCGAGATCAAGGTTTTCGGAAAGCGGGTGCGGTCGGCGCGACTCCTGATAGCGCCTCAAGAGCTCTTCCGTTGATGCTTCGAGAAAAAGTATCTTCAGTTGAACATCATTTTTGTCTGTAAAGTATTCCAGGAGCTCCGGAAACTGTTCGACAAATTTTTCCTCGCGGGCGTCAAGAATCAGAGCAACCTCTGACTCGTCCTTTTTTTGACCGACCAGTTCAACAAAAGATTGAACCAGCTCGCCCGGCAGATTATCTACACAGGCTATCCCCAGATCTTCAAATATTTGCAGCGCATGGCTTTTCCCGGCTCCTGAAAGACCGGTTACAAGGTAACAGGTAATTTTACTCATTACCCGGCTCCAAATCTAAGGGGTCCTGTTAATTACTGCTGGTCTTCCTGCTCGCTAATAACCTCGATTATTGCCTCTTCCGAATCCCCTTCGATCAAGCGACTGCGGAACTCCGTGTTTTTCAGCATGCGGCTGATTCGGGCGAGAGCCCGGACGTGTAGCCCTGCTTCTTCTTCGGGTGAGATGAGCAGAAAAATCAATTTGGCGGGTTTGCCGTCCAATGATTTGAAATCCACTCCATTTTCGCTGCGACCAAAAGCTGCAACCAGTGAATCGACAGCACTTGACTTGGCGTGAGGTATGGCAACGCCATTACCAATACCTGTGCTCAGTATTTCCTCCCGCTCAGTAATTGCTTTCAAAGCCTCATCGGCGTCAGAAACTTTTCCGGCATCGGCAAGCAAATCTATCAACTCGCGAAAAACTTCGTCTCTCGTTTCTGCCTCAAGTTGAGGTTCAATTACATCCTCAGTTAGTAATTCTGCTATACCGATGGAATCCGCTCGTTCTAATGTTGCCATGTATACGCTCCTCCTATTGAGTAAACTTCTTAATGTCCCGTTTCTATAACTCCGTAGTTACCGTCATTTCGCTGGTAAACTACGTTAATATCTTCAGTTACCTGGTTAGTAAATACAAAAAAATTATATCCTAAGTTTTCCATCTGTAAGACGGCTTCCTCGACCGACATTGGTTTTGCCGTAAGCGTCTGCCGCCTGATTATTTCGCTTTCTTCCTCATCACCGTCGTCCCGCTCTTCAGCCAGAGAAAATACTTTTGAAGCAAGCTTGCGGTTCGGACCGTTCAAATCTTTCTTACGGTGGTCAGTAACCCTGTCGTGATAACGGCGTAACTGCCGGGCCAGCTTATCCACGGCTAAGTCGATGGATGCATACATATCCGGCGTTTCCGCCTGCCCCTCAAAAAACTCTCCTACCCCGTTCAGCTGCAAATCAATCTTCTGTCTCTCCCCCTCTACTTCCATTTTTATTTTCATGTTTGCTACCTGATCTTCATCCAAGCTAAGGTATTTTAACAATTTTTCCGTCCGTTTTCGAGCATAATTTTTCAGAGGTTCAGTTAACTCCATGTTCTGCCCCACAAATTGGTACTCCATACTCATAGTAAATCAGCCTCCTCAGGCAAAAAATAAGGGCGTAAATTAATTATAAGTTACTCTCTGTCGTAATTTGCGTTTCGGTATTTGCATCTGTTTACGATATTTAGAAACGGTCCGGCGACCTATTTCCACCCCTTCTTCGGCTAATTTTTCTTTTATTTCACGGTCGTTCAAGGGATTAGTCTTGTCCTCGTTTTCCACTATTTCCTTTAACATCGCGCGAACTGCAACCGCGGAGACCTCGCCGCCATTCGTTGTTTTTAGAGCCGGGGCAAAGAAAAACCCAAGTTCATACAATCCGCGGGGGGTTTGAACATATTTATCACGCACCGCCCGACTAACGGTAGACTCGTGAAGCTCTACCGCATCCGCTACCTCCTGCATCACCAGCGGTTTGATCCCCTTCTCGCCCTCCGTGAAAAAATCGTCCTGTCGTTCAAAAATTTCATATACAACTTTATATAAAGTCTGCTGCCTTTGATAAATACAGTTAATAATCCACAACGCACCGCTTAACTTTTCTTTTACGTATTCAACTAACTCCGGGTCTTCACTCTCCAGCATTGACCGGTAGCGGGCGTTAATCCGCAGGGGCGGAAGCCCTCCCTCGTTTAGAATCACAGTTAGTTTTCCATTAACTTTACGGACATAGACGTCGGGTTCCAGATATTGACGGCTCAGTATTTCAAAACGACGCCCGGGGCGGGGCTCCAGTTCTCGCACCAGGTCAGCTATCTGCTGCACCTGCTCGGGTTCAATTCCCACCGCCGAGCTTATTTTTTTGTATGAGCGTTTTTCCAGATCCTCAAGGTGCTCCTCAATCACTACATCTGATTTTGGCGGAATCTCTTCCTCTAACTGTCTAAGCTGAAGGAGAAGAACCTCTTCCAGGTTACGGCCGCCAACTCCCGGTGGCTCCAGTCTCTGGATCAGACGAAGCAGCTCTTCCAGTTCTTCTCTATCCACTTCCCGCTCGGCAGCTATTTGTTCGAGATCACCGGTAAAATATCCGTCCGCATCTAAATGAGAGATCAAAAGTTGAGATAACTTTTCATCACGTTCAGTAAGTTCCTGCAGCTGCAGTTGCCTGGTTAAAAAGTCCTGCAAAGTTTCATGCTCTTCAGCCAGGGCGCGCAAGCTATCCTCGGAGCTGCTGCCGCGACCACTACCGGTAAAAGAAAGCTGAACGTCATCACCGGGATTTATTAAATCCTCCCAGTCTATTTCCTCCTCAATTTCAGTTTCTTCCAGATCCTCCTCCGAAAATTCGTCCTCTTCGTGTTCTTCGCGTCGCATCTCCAGGAGAGGATTTTCCTGTATTTTTGAGGTTAACCACTGTTCGATTCGTTGCTTGGGATATTGAAGCAGCTTGATAGCCTGCTGATGTTTCTGTGAGACAATCAATCGCTGTTTTTGTGTCTGTTTCTGCTGTGTGGAAACGCTCTGCCCCAGTTGCAGTTCAGACATTATCCTTATATAACCCCCGGTTCACTTACAAAGGTGTTGCCCAGATAAACCTGTTTTGCCCGGTCGTCCTTCTTTATCTTTTCGGGAGGTCCGGAACAGAGTATCCTCCCCTGGTTCAAAATATAAGAGCGATCCGTAATTGCAAGAGTTTCACGAACATTATGATCGGTTATTAAAACACCGATGCCACGTTCTTTGAGCATTCGCACGAGGTTCTGAATTTCTTCGACTGCAATCGGATCAATACCGGCGAAAGGCTCGTCAAGGAGTAGAAAATCTGGTTGAGGGATAAGAGCGCGTGCTATTTCAACGCGGCGGCGCTCGCCGCCGGAGAGCGAACTTCCGGCGGAGTCCCGTACTTTTTCCAGGGAAAACTCCTCCAGTAACTCCTGCACCCGTGATTGACGCTTTTCACTGTCAGGCTCTACCAGCTCCAGGATTGCCTGGAAATTTTCTTTAACAGTCAGGTTTCTAAAAACAGAGGCGGCCTGGGGCAAATAACCCAGCCCCAGCTCGGCCCGCTTATAAAGTGGTTGCGACGTTATGTCTGTGCCATTTAAGAATACTTTCCCCTCTTCCGGCGTTACCAGCCCAACCATCATGAGAAAGGTAGTCGTCTTACCAGCTCCGTTAGGTCCAAGAAGACCGGTTATTTCTCCACCTTCCACAAATAAATCCACACCGTTCACAACCGGACGACCATGGTATCTTTTTTCGAGACCGCGCGCCTCAAGTTCAGTCGTCAACTTTTTCCTCCTTTCGCGGCTTAAAACTGCCCCGAACTCCATTTTCAACCCTCAGGCGACGGGCGGGACCGTCAAACCACATCCGTTCCCCCCGGAGTTCACTATCGCCGTCAAACAAATAAGCGTTTCCCGTCAACACCCCGGTATCCGCACCGGGATAATAATCGGCTCGGTCTCCTCGGGCCTGCCAGCGCTCGTGCTTAAATTCTACATTACCCAGCGCCTTAATGTTAATTATATCCTCCAACTCTTCCCGATAAAATATTTCCATGGTGTCTGCAGTTAGAACCGCAGTATCACTTGATACTTCGACGCCGCCTACTAACAGGGCTCGTTCCCTGAGATGCTCGACTTCAAGCCGGTCGGCTGATATTTCATAACGACCGTAGGCGGCACCACTACAAACAAAGACCAGCGCGGCCAGAACCGTTAATATCCCTGAAATTTTACTTCCGATTTTAATTCTAATCGTTCCTCCTCTATATCCATTTTCAAACCACGCGCCGTAAGAACACCCTCGCTCAATTCAAGACGCAGTTCCGAATCCGTTTTTATAACCCTGGTTTTACCATACCATTCAAGGTAATCGGTAAGCAATTTTTGAGAAAGATGTGGCCGTTTTATAACAACTTCACCCTGAAGCCGAAGATGTTCGCGAGCCAGATCATATTGACCTTCGTGGGAGTAAATTTCCGCCAGAGTTTCCTCACCCTCGATGTATTGAATTTCCGGATTTTGCAAATTAACCCTGTTGTCACTTCTATAAGCCCGGGGAGAAAATAACACCCAGCGTTTATCCGGCCCTACGTTTTCAATTAGTTCGAACTCTTCCAGCAGATGCTCCACAGCTACTTCGTCCGTTGTATTATTGTCTGTTAAAGGAGCAGCGGTAAAATAATATAATAATGCCCCGGCGAAAAAGAGCATCGCCAGGACTAATATTACTCGACTATATCCCATTCTGGTCCAAGCGGATACTTTACTCCAATGTGACCACTTTCTTCACCATAAGGGCCGATCGTCTTTCGCATCTCACCATCAACAAGAAACTGCACCAGCTTCTGCTCCTCGGGCAAATTGTCAATCACTGAATTAACTATTGAATGTAGAAACAAGAACTCCCCCGTAGTCCCTTCGGCAGCGCCAATCAGAGCATCGTTAAAATCCAGGTAAACCGTTTGGCCTTCAAAAAAGACCGAATAAAGCTCTAAATCTTCAGGTAGAAGGGTGCTTAGTTCCGCTTCGTCAGGAGAACTTTTTAATTCATCAACTATCTGATGGACCCGGCGAGCACGGCTTTCAGTTTCCGGTAATTTTTTCTGCACGGCTTCCAGGTTATGTTCCCTCTCGTTTAGATAATATAGCGTAACCTCCTCCTCCGGCACCGGCTCCAGTTCGGGTTCCGGATCCGGTTCAATGGACCAAAAAAGGACCAGACCCACCACAATCAAAAGAAAGACAACTGACGCAGTCACAATTGCTATTTTTTTCATAAAATCAATCTCCAGAAATTTTTAACCTGACAAATTAATAAGCCAAAGGTACGCCAATTCTAAGAATGGCGGTATTACCTCATCCGTTCACTGCTGAACGAGAGCTTCCAAAAGTTAATTTAGTGGTTGTTTTCAAGATAGTGGTAAACTGTTTTTGCTATTGCTTCGACAACAGATTCCTGGTAATCACTGCTTTGCAAACGACGCTCTTCCTGCGGATTTGAGAGGAAGCCGGCTTCTACCAGGACAGCCGGCATCTGGGCGTCTTTTAAAACCCAGAGCGGGGCCTGTTTGACGCCGCGGTTGGGGACGGGTAATTTATCTTCCATCAGGTCAACCATCTGACGGGCCAGGTCCTGGCTGTCCCGGGTATGAACAGTAGCGCGAAGCTGGTGCAGAATCCAGGCCACGTCGTCAAGCTCATCAGCATCGTAGCCCTCGTATTTAAGAACGCTATTTTCAGTCTCAGCAAGTTCCTCAGCGGAGGGGTCTGAAGCCTCGCCACTCAAGGTGAAAACTTCAAAACCACGAGCATACTGTGAGTGGTGACCGTTCGCGTGGATGGAGATGAACATGTCGGCATTTAATTCGTTAGCAATTCGGGTGCGGTCTTCCAGCGAAACAAAAACGTCTTCTTCGCGAGTTAAATGGGTCTCTATCTGTTCATACTCACTCTCGATTCTATCAGCAAGGCGGTGAGATATATCCAGAGCAACCTCTTTCTCCATCAAGCCGTTAGGTCCGATAGCTCCCGGGTCACGGCCTCCGTGGCCGGGATCAATAACTACCAGCAGCTCCCCTTCGGCACGTTCCTCATCATCCATTTCACCTAAGAAATCGGCAACAGGATCAGCGCTTCTTTCATCCGCATCTACCGGTTCGCTCTCATCGGCTTCAACCAGTTGAAGTTGACTGCGGGAAGGGTTCCAGGTTGTGTTTTTTCCCAGTTCTTCGGTCATAAAATTTTCTACCGCGTTTACCTCTAAATATAACCTTTCTTGATGCAAATGGGGAGGATCGAAAGGCACTAAATTTTCGCCGTTAACAGCTACAAGACTTTTACCAGGACGGAATTTATACTCATCTTCGCCGGCATCAACTTCAAGTCGCTGCGTCTCTTCTTGCCAGCTAACGTCAAAACCAAGAGAGAAAAATAAATCTCTCAAGTCAAGCAGCACAGAGCCCTCACTCTGCCAGGCGGATACCTCGTTTAATAACCTTCCTTCAACATCAACCAGGCCAATATTTTCCGCGTAAAGAGGGCTGGTTGTTATTATCAAAATCAGCAAAAAGACTGAAGCTTTAATGATTTTTTTTCGCAAAACTTATCCTCCCGTTTCATTCCAGCCCTGAGCACTGAGCCTCGTCCGGTCTGGTTTATGATAGATTAATGTTTGAACATGAGCAGCTACAATGCTGCACCTCTGCTTTAAGTTTCGAGATTTTTGCTCAGGTGGTTAAGAAAGAAAAATGGAGGCGGCGGGAATCGAACCCGCGTCCGCAATGCCTCGGATAGAAAGGCCTACATGCTTAGCTCACTGTTTAAAGCTTAACAGGTGCCTCCCAGCGAGCGGGAGCCTGCACCTGCCGCACCTCCCTTAATAGTTCAACCGACGGCGGAAGGGAAACGCCGGCGAACCCCTGCTTCCGTTACTCCGCTACCGGTTCCCACAGGGAAGGCTGCCGGGCGAAGCCCCGCACTAATCAGTGCGGAGTGGCGACTGTGTTAGGCCGCCATAGCCATAGGTTGTTCGGCAAATGAACAAAAGCCTGCTCTTTTCTAACGGGGTGAACAGGTCAACCCCGACATGCCCTTTCTCTCTTCGGCATTACGTCGAATCCAGGTCGCCCCCTTTATTTTAATTGTCTTTTTAGTTTTCCTGCAACTTTCTTAACTGCCTTATTTTAACATTTATTCCCCGTTATGACTAATTAGAGCCTCTCCGAAAAGTCCCCTCTCCCCCAGAGGGAGAGGGCTAGGGTGAGGGGGATAAAACGTCACAACCGTTGTTCGGCCTCTACGAGGCCTTTTCACCCCCACCTTAATCCTCCCCCCTCAAGGTGGAGGAGATGTTTAACCCTTTTCGGAGAGGGTCTAATTACAAAAACTTCCAACGTCATTCCGGGCAAGGGAACGTAGTGACCGCAGACCCGGAATCTATGTTAACTTCAAAATGGCTTGCGGGTCGAAGCCCGCAATGACAAAGTTGTTGGAAGGTTCTGAACTAATTACAGGTGCAGTAAAAACAAGAGCCAGAGTAAAAATTTTACCTGATTTTAGCACTGTATTGCTGGCGCAGACGTCTTTTGACGTCCTTTTCTTTCTTTTTGCGCCGCTTGTCCCACTTTTTCAAACCCTTACCCAGACCAAGACGTAACTTTACCCAGTTTCTTTTGTTCAAATAAACCTGAAGCGGAATAAGACTGTAACCGCGACGAGAAATTTTACCGGACAGTTCCTTGATTTCACGTTTTTTTAACAGCAGTTTTCGGGAACGTTCAGGGTCATGCTGTCTTTCAGCCGGCGCATTACTGTAAGGACCAATGTGCATCCCAATCACAAAAGCCTCGCCGTCTCGAATTACTCCAAAAGCTTCCTGTAGATTACCTCGCCCTTCACGTAGCGCTTTTACCTCTGTACCTCTCAAAACAATTCCAGCTTCAAAATAATCTTCAAACTCGTAATCGTGATAAGCCTTCCGGTTTCGGGCAAGCTCCTTACCCATTTTTGTCCTCCAGCACTTCGACAAGCTCAAAATCTAATTCTCGGCTGGGAATGTCTACACGGGCAATTTTAACCCGCAACCGGTCTCCAATGCGCAGGACATGCCCGGTCCTCTCACCAATAAGTGAAAAGTCCGACTCATTGTAAACGTAATAATCATTCAGGCTGGAGACGTGCAGCAGACCTTCCAGGGTATTCTCCAGTTGAGCGAAACAACCAAAACCCATAATCGAGGTAATATAAACCTCTCGTTCTTCACCCACAGCATCTTCCATGTGCTGCAGCAGTTTGACGTCAACAGACTCACGTTCCGCATCTGTCGCGTTAATCTCCATTTCAGTTGTGTATTCGGCAAGCTCTGGTAGACGTTTGCTCCAGGAGTTACGTTTACTGTCCGACATTCCGCTGCCGTCAATAACCTCTTTCAGCAGACGGTGAATAACCAGGTCCGGATAACGTCTGATCGGCGAGGTGAAGTGACAGTAACATTCCGAGGCAAGACCGAAGTGACCGAAGTTTTTAGGTGAATAGCGGGCCTTGCTCAACGAACGAAGCATGTTCCACGAAATAACTTTTTCTTCCCGTTCGCCTTCTGCTTGATCAAGCACACGCTGAAAATCCGCCGGTGATATATCCCCCTCCGTATCAACACTGTAACCCAGCCCCTGTACAAAACGGGCAAAAGCTTCAACGTCTTCTTCAGGCGGCGGTTCGTGTACACGGTAGAGCATCGGAATATTTCGATTGGTTAAATACCGTGCAACCGCCTCGTTAGCAGCAATCATAAACTCTTCAATCAACTGGTGGGACAGTGTATGTTCGACCGGAATTATCTCTTTAACCTCGCCTTCATGACACTCAAGACGTACTTCGGGCAGATCGAAGTTCAGACTCCCCCTATCCATTCTACGAGCGCGCATGCGCTGTGAAATAGTAACCATCGTATCAATTGAATCAGCAACGCGGTCAAGCGGTGGTTTTACTTCGCCCGTGTCCAGATAAGCGTCAACCTGCTGGTAGCTGAGACAGGCGTCAACATCAATTACACTCTCCTCAAACTCGTATTCAATCACCTTGCCGGAGGGTTTGACAATTAAAAACACCGACAGGACCAGTCTTTCCGTTTCTCCGCCGAGACTACCAATTCCGTTTGAAAAACTTTTGGGGAACATCGGTATAACCCGGTCGGCAAGATAAGTGCTGGTGGCACGTCGACGAGCTTCCGCGTCCAGGTTACTCCCCTCTTTAATATAGTGGCTGACATCTGTTATATGTACCCCGATTCTAAAATTACCGCCGCCGGTTACGTTTACTGAGACGGCATCATCAAGGTCCTTTGCATCAACCGGGTCGATGGTTAATACTTCCAGGTCACGCAAATCAGTTCGTGCTTGAATAGTTTCCGGCTGGGGCCGGTCGGATAACTTTTCCGCCTCTTTTTCTACTTCGACCGGAAAATCCGGGTTGAGCCCATATTTCTTTAACAGTAGTTTCTCTTCAGATTTAGGATCGCCTCGCTCGCCCAGAACGTCGATTATGACACCTTCAAGCGGTTGATAGTTTTCTATCTCTACTTCTACAAGATCACCGTCTTGAACGCGTGAACTCCCCGATTGATCGGGCACACGCACGGTCCGGCCTAACCTTACTGAGTCAGGAATAACAACCGAGCCGTCACGGCTAATTCTCAACGTGCCTACAATCTTTTTTACATCTCGTTCAAGAACGCTCAATACTTCTCCGACCGGATTTTTTCCCCGGCCACTGGCGGTATAACGAACTAACACACGGTCACCTGTTATAGCGCTGCGTAGACGGCCCGGCGGGATAAATATGTCTTCCAGGTCGTCACGATCGGGGATAAAAAATCCATAGCCTTTTTCGTGTCGTTCTATTTTTCCTTCTAATTTTTTACTACTCATCAGATATACCTCACTTATATTTTTTTAATCAAAATTATTCTCAGGACAACCAGCTTCCCAGCCTTTACCTGGGTAGAGCCGGCGGGAAAATTCATCGGTTTGGCTGGCCTACAGACGGGGAGGTCGATTATAAATGCCGAGGGCGGGAGTCGAACCCGCACGGGCGTTAGCCCACAGAGTCCTGAACCCTGCGCGTCTGCCAGTTCCGCCACCTCGGCGTCAATTCCATTATGCTCCGGACCAAACATAGATTAGTAGTATACGTTTTTGTATACAAAAATTCAAGCTACTACAACACGATCCACCGGCTGATCATGCTCCTCACGCGGTATGCTCTCGAGAAGTTGAAATTGATAACCAACTCCAATCGAGTAACTCCCAAAAACACCGGGCAAAAGGCGGTCGTAGTAACCGCCGCCTCGGCCAAGCCTGTATCGTTGACGATCAAACGCAATACCCGGCGTTATTATTACATCCACATCCTGCGGTTTCACCGGAGAACATAGCTCCGGGTCGGGTTCCAACAATTCATAAGTACCCCGAGTCATCTGAGCGCTGGAATTTTGTACTTCATACAGGCCTAATTTATTCCCCTCAACTCGGGGAAAAATATATTGTTTACTCTTGGCCGCCGGTGCCTCCATCAAACCAAGTGGACTTATCTCCCCGCCTGTCGGCCAGTAGAGTAAAATCTGATCGGCTCTTTTCACCGGCTTTAAGCTAACCAGTTTATCAACCAGAGCTTCGTTTTTAGATTGCCGATAATCTGGCGACAATTGGCGTCGTCGGGCAATAATTTCTTTACGCAATTCTTCTTTTTTGTCTTGCATTAGCATTCCTTCCAAACTAAGTTTTCCTTTGGCTCTGTTAAAATCTTTGAGTAGCCACCGGATCTATCCGAAATGCCACTAATACATTTTAAGAATAAATCAGCCAGCATCGATGTTATAATTATATAGATAAAATCGGCAAATTTCAGCACTCATAATTTCTCAAAAAGTTTGCCATTACTGGCTTCAAACCAGTACAAGACGACGTTTCTTGACATAAAGCTCGTCAATGCGGACTCCGATCCGCAATCCATGTTTTCACCCCCCTTTGTCTTTCCCCCCTTCAAGGGGGGAAAAGGAAAGAGGGGATGGTTTTGAATTAAAGATCGTCCGGAAATTCAACATGGATTCCGGGTCCCCCCGGAATGACGGTTAGTGGAGTTCGTTATTGCGGACTTCGCTCCGCAACCCAATTTAAGTTCAGAATCCAGCAATCATGGTCCAGAAAGAGCAGTCAATGTGGGAGTGACTGGCATCTATGCCTCTTAAACAACTCAAACGTAACCAGCCCGGATTTCCGGCCTGGGAGACTGTTAAAAACTATAGTCTTGATAAGCTTAAAGATGATTTTTTGGCCGGGCTTACTGTATCTCTGCTGGCCATCCCACAAAAGATAGCCTACGCGATCATTGCCGGTTTACCACCCGTTCACGGTATTTATGCCGGCGGTGCCGGTGCGGCCTTTGGTTCTATTTTTGGCGACTCGCCCTACCACATAACCGCTCCTTCGGGGACCTACGCAATTGTCGTCGGCGGTGTCTTGATTGGTGTCCGCCACCTGAATTATCCCCCGGTTCTTATCGCCATGTACCTTGCCTTTCTTGTCGGTTTAATACAAATCTCATTTGCTTTACTAAAAATAGGCAACTTATCACGTTTCGTCTCTCTGTCTGTAATTCATGGTTTTATCTGCGGTAGTGCTTTTGTCATAATTGGAGATCAAGTTGCCACTATTTTTGAGCTGGAAGCAGAAAAATCTCCTTTCTTTTTCTCGCGCTTTCTTGAATATTTAGTCGGTTTTATCTATTCTCCCCGTTTTCCCATCATACCGGTTACCCTGGCCGCTGGCGCTATCCTGGGGGTTGTTGTCTTAAAAAAAATCAATCAAAACTTACCGGCGATTTTATTAGTAGCCCTGGCCGGTTCAGCAATTTCCTACTTTTTTGGACTGGACACCCAGGTTGAAGTGGTAGGAGACTTGACCTTCAGGTTACCTGATTTCCCACCTGAACCGGCAGGCACCGACCTGTTATCAGCACTTTTTGCGCCGGCTCTTGCACTGGCCTTGCTGGGCTCCGTACAGGCTCTTTCCGTTGCCGGCAGCCTGGCCGAAGCGGCCGGCGAGGAGCTTGATGAAAACCAGGAACTTCTCGGGCAGGGGATGGCCAACATTGGCGCAGGTATTTTCAGGGGATTTCCCGTCTCAGGCTCTTTTACTAACTCTTTTTTAAATTACAACGCCGGCGCTCGCACCCGTTTTGCCGGTGTAATCACTGGCATCAGCATGCTTGTCCTGGTGGCTCTCTTCGTTCCTATTCTCTATTACATACCCCAGCCCCTGCTGGCCGGCTTAATCGTTGTGATCGCCTATCACATCCCTGATTGGAAACGTATCCATCAGATGCTAACTACAACCCGGCGGGATCGTATCGTCTTCGCCGGCACTATTCTCTCGGTTCTCCTGCTACAACTTGATCAGGCCATTTACCTGGGCATAGTTGTTTCTCTCATGCTTCACATGCGTAAGGCTACCCGCCCTGACATGAAAGAATTTATTATCGGCCAGGACGGTTCGCTCAAAACAATCCACGCTTCTACCGAACGTATTTATCCACAAATTGCCTTTGTAGACATAACCGGCGAGGCCTTCTTTGGTTCCGCGCAGCCAATTAAATCTCGTGTGAAAAATTTATGCGAGGATTCGCCCGAGTTACGAGTTATAATTCTACGCTTAAAAAATGCGATGAATCTTGATTTGACCGCGGCTCAGGCCCTGAAAGACCTGGCTCGCTTCCTGCGCAGTAGCAACCGAACACTAATGGTCTGCGGCGCAACACCACACATACGAAAAATCCTTGATGAATCCAGCGCCACTGAAGTGATCGGACGAGATAAGATTTTTATCGCCCAAAAAACTCTTCATCAGTCAACCAAACAGGCCATGGAAAGAGCACGCGAACATATTGATGAAGTGCTGGAGGGTGACGTATCCCGCTGTGATGAGGATCCCACCTTAACCTATACCATGGCAGAGGAACGTGACGAAAAGGAGTCAAATATGACGGGACAAATAAGAGAGGAAAAAACGGGACATCATTCTAATTATGACGCCGAAGGTTAGTCGTGATTATAAAAATATTAAACCAGTAAATTCATCGCCGCCTCGGGGGACTGATTGATTGAGTCTGGATTAAATATTTGTGAGAGATTTATACCGCTGTTTTCTACCCCCGTTGTGCCTTCGGAAACTTCTTCCGGGTCTTCTCCCCCGTCCTCAAGTCCGCCGCGCTGGCTGGCAAAATCTTCTATCGTTTGAGGTCCTCCTGCTCCCTCCGCCTCTTCTTCCTGCTCTTCCTGTTGTTTTTCCATCCGGGCCTGCATCTTTGTCTGATTCGCCTGCTGCGCGATGCGGTGGTCTGCGGGCGACGGGTCGGCGGGAGCCAGCGCTGCCTGTCTAACCTCCCGCATCTTTTGAACAGTTTCCTCCGGGTCGCCCTCTTCACTTGTATCAAGCGATACCGAACCCGCCACGGCGTAGCGCTGGCCATCCGGCCCTTCGACATATTCGTAAGTAGGACCACCGCGAACGTGACGCCCACCGGCGGCAACGTGCGCTTGCTCGTGCTCCCTTACCTGCCTATCAATCTGTTCCAATTCCCTAACTTCTTGCTCCTCTTCTTCCGTTAACTCACGCGGGCCTTCTTCGCTTACTTCTTCATTAGCCACATTCTGTTCTTGCCCGGTTTCACCCCGGCCAGTCTCCGATATGACATCATCTCCTAAAATCTGTTCCGGCTCCGCGGCAGAATCATCCCCTCCGATATTATTACCCTGCACAGCGATGGCTGAAGAATAGTCGCTTGTAGGAAGATTAGCCGTAACCGCGGATTGAATTTGCACTTTAACCCATCCTTGAGTAAATTAATGACAATCCATGTCACTTTACTTATTTCACCTATAATATAATACATCCGCAACTGAATTTCAACTTTTTTTTGATCTTTACTAATGTTTTGTGGTTACCCGTTTTTAGGATCGCGCACTCAATCGAGCATACAGGGAGCTACCTGCAGGTGTTTTTCGGAATAGCGTAAATTCACTCCTCCTCACACCACCGATTGGGAGCGCGGTAGAATAAGAAAATAAGATATAGACTATCTTGCTTAACAAACGCCAAACTTTAGTAATCTTCAGAATTTGTAGATAAAAAACGGATTAAGTCAAAATAATTATTGGTTGGTTTTTGCCCCTATACATCTTGACTCCACCACCTCTTTACACGTAGACTTGTTTTTAGGTGAAAGTAAAATCAAATTTTCCCCTGGAGGCAGAACACATGGAAAATATTGAAGTTTTCCCCCTTCACTCAGACGACAAACCCACCGGCAGCCGTCCTTTGCTCAACCAAGTTGAAAAAATTCTCGAAAATAAATATTCCGAATACCCGTTCAAACATCTCAATCTGTTGAAAGAATCTGCCTTTAAGCATCTGTCCCGGGAATTTTTGCAGCATTACTCCGCCGGTGATTTTGTCAATCTACTCGATTTCATACGTTCTGAAATCACTGCTTACGCGGCCGATCCTTCCGACCGGTTAAAGATAATAAACCCTGATATCGAAGATACACAGTTAACCTCGTCCTATACAATCCTGAATCTTGTCTGCCCAAACCTGCCCTTCGTAATCGACTCAATACATGGAAATCTCGCCCGCGAAAAAGTTGAAGTACAAACTTTATTTTACGAGAGTTTTGATTACACCTATGAAAACGATCAGTTGACTGAGCTGGTTCCATCGGAGGACGAAGATGCGCTTCTGCTCGTTCACGTCCAGCTTAATCGATTAAACAAAGATGAAATTCGGGAACTTGAGCGTCTGATACAGGAAATACTAACTGACATCAGGCTGGCTGTTTCTGACTTTGAATCGATGATAGAGAACGCTGAAATTGTCTCTGACAAGCTTTCTTCATACCGAGAAATTTTACCCGATCAAGAAGAACTTCTACTTGAAGCCAAACGTTTAATCAATTATCTTGTCGATGAAAATTTTGTTTTCCTCGGTTACCGGGAATATGGGCTTGAGTGTGATGAAAACGGTTGCGAACTTCTAAAAACTGTTGGCCAGAGCAACCTTGGTATTCTGCAAACCGACCGGTTTAAAGACTATCCGGATCAAATACCTGTTACTAAACTGGATTATCGCGTCCAGGAGCGTGTTACCTCGCGCATGATCCTCACTGTTAAAAAAACAGAAGTGGAAAGCCTGGTTTACCGTCGCGAGCAACTTGACCATGTAACTGTTAAAAACCTTGATTCGGACGGGGAGATAATCGGAGAATTCCAATTTGTCGGTCTTTTTACAGATCGTGTGCTCAACGAACCGGCGGTCAATATACCGCTGCTTCGCAAGAAATTTCAGGACATGGTTCAGCGTGAGAAAATAAGCCGACACACAAGTCTCTACAGAGATTTTTACAACATTTTTAACAATATGCCAAAACATGTGCTTTTTTCTTCCTCGATGGATGAGCTCAGCGACGACATCCATGCCGTGATCGAAGCTTACGGTGAAACTGGGTTTAAGCTGCGCGCTCGTCCCGACGCCTATCGACAGGGATTAACCATCATGATCATTATCCCACGGGAGAGATACAGTGAACAGGTTAGCTCTCAAATAGAGTCTGAATTACAGACTGAATTTGAACCCGCCGCTCTCGATTACAGGGTTGCTTTTGGTGAGTCTGATTTTGTCCAGTTACACTATTATCTGCACACCGACCGGCGGAGTCCAAAAACTTGCAGTTTTGAGGAACTTGAAGAAAAACTGCGCACACAAATCCGTTCCTGGAAGGATCGACTCATCGAACTGCTAAAGAATAAGTATGAACCACAGCAGAGAAGCTTACTGATCGAAAAATACGGCAGTGCTTTCCCTGATGAATACAAAGCTCTTATCTCACCCCATTTCGCTTTAAAAGATATCGTCAACGTCGAAAAATTACTCGACGGAGAGACTCCATCACCACAAATTGATCTACTCCCAAACGAAAAGGATGAAAATACAAGCCGCCTGATTTTCTACAGCAACAGACATATTAAACTCAACGAAATAATGCCTCTACTCTCCAATCACGGCCTTCAAATTATGGAACAATCGACCTTCCAGCTAAAAGTTAACGGCGAGCGCCTCTACCTCTATCTATTCATAATTGAGGAACCCCCCCAATCTCCTGTTTCTTTCGAACGCCGGCGCCAACTGCTCATCGAAAGTATAGACGGGGTTTACCGCGGCTACTACCGCGATGATATCGTTAACGAACTTGTCGCCCGCCGTGGGCTTGCTCCCCGGGCCGTCAACCTTTTTCGACTCTATAAAAACTATTTTCACCAGATAAACCCTACCGTTAAACTGGAATCTATTAACCGCACACTTGTTAAATTCCTACACATATCTGAACTTCTCTTTCGGTATTTTGAAATAAAATTTGATCCCGATGAACCTGATGACCACCGAAAACAGGAACTTAAAGCACAGGAAAAATCCATCTTGAAACTGCTGGAGAATATAGAAGATCGCAACGATGATTATATTCTTCGCTCACTGCTCAACTTGATCAAATCGACAGTACGCACCAACTACTACCAGGAAAACTGCAGTAAACCCTATATCAGTATTAAAATTGAAAGTGCTAAAGTACAGGATATGCCCGATCCTCGCCCGCTTTACGAGTTTTATGTCTATTCCACTGAAATGGAAGCCATTCATCTTAGGCACGACAAAATTGCCCGGGGGGGGATTCGCTGGAGTGACCGGCGGGACGATTATCGGACCGAGGTCCTCGATCTCGTAAAAACCCAAAAAGTTAAAAATTCGCTAATAGTCCCGGGCGGCGCCAAGGGCGGTTTTATTATCAAGCAGGAACACATTGAGGACGAAAAATCTTTGGCGGAACAGGCTCGTCAAAAATACAAAAATTTTATGCGTGGAATGCTTGATTTGACCGACAATCTTGTCGATGAGGAGCCGGTAGCCCCGGAAGACGTTGTCTGCTACGATGACCCCGATCCTTACCTTGTTGTCGCCGCTGACAAGGGCACCGCTCAGTTCTCCGACCTTGCTAATTCTGTTTCACAAGACTACGGGTTCTGGCTTGACGACGCTTTCGCCACCGGTGGTGAAACGGGCTACAACCATAAAGAACAGGGTATCACTGCGAAAGGTACCTGGGTCTGCGTCGAACGCCATTTTCAAGAACTCGGGAAAGATATTGAACAGCCTTTCTCTGTTGCGGGAATTGGAGATATGAGTGGTGATGTGTTTGGAAACGGTATGCTGCTCTCCGACAAAATTAGGCTTCTCGGGTCCTTCAATCACCGGTTCATATTCCTTGACCCCGGTCCCGATCCCGACACCTCGTTTGAGGAACGAAAACGACTTTATGCAGAGGAAGCCGACTGGGACAAATACGATAAATCTTTGATTAGCGACGGCGGCGGTGTTTTCAGACGCGACGTCCGCACGATAGATCTACCAGAGAAAAGCCGCCAGATGCTGAATATAGAAACTGACGAACCAACGCCGGAGGAAGTCATTAAAGCCCTTTTGAAGCTTGACGTAGATCTTCTTTTTAACGGCGGGATTGGAACTTACATCAAGGCTTCCGGGGAGGCCCATTCGGACGCCGGCGACCCAACTAACGATAACTGCCGGGTTGATGCCGATCAAGTGAATGCCGACGTTATTGGCGAGGGGGGGAACCTGGGCATAACGCAGAGGGGACGGATCGAACTGGCACGCAATGGCATCCGCCTCAATACTGACGCAATTGACAACAGCGGTGGCGTCGATATGTCCGACCACGAGGTGAATATCAAAATTTTACTCCAGGAAAGTATCCGACGAAACGAACTTGACCCCGCACAGAGGGTCGATGTACTTAAAAGCCTGGATGAACTGCTCGTTGATTTTGTCACTGCCAACAATTACTCCCAGTCGGGGGCGATTAGTCTAGAAACGCACAACTCTGAGCTACGGCTCGATGACTACAGACACCTCCTGAAACAGCTCGAAAGGGATGTTAAGCTGGATCGTGAGGTAGAAGACCTACCTTACGAAAGTGAAATGCTGGAACGGCTTCAGGCGGGCCGGGGTATGGTAAGACCTGAAATAGCTGTCATGCTCAGTTATGCAAAAATGGCCCTGCGGCAGCACCTGTCTGCCGAAGATTGGTCTGAAGACTGGCTCATAAAGCCCTTCCTGCACAGCTATTTCCCGGATAAGCTGGTTGAGGAATTCCCGCAGGGAATGAACAACCACCCGCTAAAAAAAGAAATTGCCTTAACTGAGCTGGTGAATCATCTCGTTGACACCTGCGGGCTTACCTTTTTCTTCCGATTGAGCGAGGAAACCGGGGCTGAAATTACTGAATTAACACGCTGGTTTCTTGTCAGTGAAAGACTCACCGGCGCTTCTCACCTTTTCTCGACTCTCAGCCAACTGGAAGAAGAGTTAGAAGCTGAAATATTTTATCAAACCTGGTGGAAAATACTCGTCCGACTTGATACTGTAGCTGGCTGGCTCCACAACAGTTTCCACCGCCATTATTCGCCGGCCGAATTTGAACAGATGGCCGCACCACAGCTTGAAAAACAGCGGCGGAAGATTCATTCTCAGCTCTCCGGTTCACGTCTACAAAGAATCAACGAAAAAAAAGAGCGCTGGAAAAAACTCGGTGCAGATGAAACTTTTGTTACCACCTTAGCTGATCTCTACTACTTAATTCCTGACCTGGATGTGATTTTTCTGGCCAACCAGGAGGAAAAACCTGTCGATGAGATCGCTCAATTTTATTTTGAGCTCGGCTCTCTACTTAATATTGACTGGATTCTGGGCCGGTTGATTCACCAGCGTTCTCACGACCACTGGGAGGAAATGGCGATTAGCTCACTTACTCGTGAAATCAATTTTATTCATCGAGATATAGCCCGTACATTGCTGGAAAATTCTACCTCCATTGAAGACTTCCACTCAGAAAATGAAAATCCGATATCCTGCTTGAATTCTATCCAGGAGGATTTGGAAAATACACGTGAATTTAACTTCGCCGGCTATCAATTCTACGTCCAGCGACTGCGTCAATTAAAGTAGATGATGAGTCTCCACCAAAAACTCTCCCCTCGTCTTTACCGGGGCTGGAGCAAGTTCGGCATAACACAACTTGTCCCGGCAATCTATCTTTTCGCCCCCCTTTGTTTTTCACCTTCAAGGGGGGAAAGCTTTTCGGAGTAAGGATTTCGAAAGAGCCTTTTCCCTTTAATTTTCCGAGAAAAATATATAGACTTTAATTGAAGAGTTTGGCAAGATTTTGTGTAGATCTGACCTGGAGGAACGAAAATGTCATATATCATAACTGACAAGTGTACAAAATGTGGGGCCTGCCTTGATGTATGCCCCGTCAAATGTATTTACTCTACTCCAGAAGACGACCAGTATTACGTTAATCCCGAGGAATGTATTGAGTGTGCAACCTGTGTGCCCGAGTGTCCCGTCAATGCTATTTTTAACTCCGTATTTGTCGAGCTTAACGCCGAATACGACTTTTCTAAAGCATCAAATAAAGCCGAATAAATTCCTCGCGATATCTGTTATACTTACTGTGTTTGAATTAATAATAAGTCCCATCTAAATCTTCCCCCTGAAGGGGGAAAATTTAGATGGGGGAAAACGGGGTTTTAGAACCTTCTGAGGACTAAAATTTACCCAAAAAGTCTTTTTAGACTGCACTAAATAATAGTAACTACTCATTTATCCCCTCTCCCCTGGAGGGAGAGGGCCAGGGTGAGGGGGAAAAAGGTCTTAAAAACCGTTTTCACCCCCCTTTGTGTTTCCCCCCTTCAAGGGGGGAAAGATAAGGTGAGTAGTTACCAATAATAACTGTCGAAAGGAGTTTTAATCGTGGAACCTTTTGAAATCGCGATAACAGTTTTTCTATTTTTAATCACTCTTGCCCTCTGGCTTTTAATTTTTCGCCTCTGGCTGGCTTCCCGTGAAATCGGACGCTTTTTTATGATGCTTACCGAAGAGGGACAACCGCTTCTCCGTGAAGCCGAACGTATTGTCCATAACCTTGAGAAAGTTAGCTCCGAAATTGAGGAAAAAGTCACTAAAACATCAGATGAAGTTGGACATTTGCTGAACACTGTTGAAAATAGCCGCGAACGACTTGAAAATATAATTGACCGCTGGCGGCGCACATTATCGCCCGATAACTTTTCAGGAGCCGGCCTTGCTGGCATGGCACTTAGCCTGTTTAAGTATGTCTCTGATTTTCGATCAAAAAACAGACAAAAGGAGGGAGATCAAGATGAGTAAAGACGGTGGAGTTTTTAAAGCTTTTTTAACCGGTACTGCTATAGGAGCAGCACTGGGGCTGCTTTTTGCACCAGAATCCGGGGAAAAGACCCGTGAACGAATAATGGAGCTGGGAGAAATGACACGCGATACGGTCGATAACAAAGGCCGAGACCTTAAAGAACGAATCTATGGTTTGCGCGGTGAAATAAATGAACTTACAAACCGCGCCGTAGAAAGCGGACAAAAGCGTGTCCACGAGGAGCTCGAGGCGCTGAAAACTGCTTTCGAGGAAGGGAGCCGGAAGCTCCAGGAGGAACGCGAGCGACGCCTCAGCGGCGAAAGTTCCGAAGACGAATAAACTTCTTTTGCTCTTTTCGCCTCTATTACGTTCAAGCACGGGAAGTGCGCTGAATAAACGGACCGCTATACTACCTTTTTTGGTGACACTATGAATATACCAACGCTGATTATATTGATTGCCGGTGGATTGCTAGCCGGTTTTCTCTGCCACAAACTCTACTCCCGGCTAAAACGAAACAAAGCCCAACAGCAGGCAGAAAAGATTCTCCGTAAAGCTCGCCGGGATATTGATTCAGGCGAAACAGCAGATGAAATAGAACGTCGACGCCAAAAAGTAGATGCCTTCCGTGCCTCTATCGAAGACCGTATAGCTACACTGAAGACTGATGGAGAGGAACTTGAGGAACGGATTGAGGAACTGAACGAAAGGCTTGAACACCGGCGCGAGCTGGCACAAAACACAGAGCAGCAACTGCAGGAAACCCGCTCCGAGCTGGAGAATTTTAAAACAAGGCTAATGGAGAGTAGAAGCCAGTTCCGCCGGCAACTGGAACAGAAAGCTGGCGTCGACCGAAAACAAATACGTGAGGACCTTCAGCAAGAGCTTATTTCTCGTGCTGAGCTACGGCTGAATAAAAAAGCTAAAAGCTACCAGAAACGTATTGAAAAACACTCTGATCGGCTCGCGCGACGGACCCATAACCGTATTCTTCCCCGCTGTGACATTCCCACCCCCGCCGATGTTCCCAGCGCCGCCTTGAAATTTCCCGATCAGGACGCCTACGACCAGCTGCTTGAATTTTACGAAAAACACCAGGAAAAACTTATCGAAACTATTGGTTCTGATATTCGTTTTGAAAATGAAAAACAGCTAGCCGTCATTAAAAATATGGAACCGGTTCAGAAAGAGATCGCCTATCGCACTGTCAACAACATAGTTCAGCAGAAAAAATTTGATTTTGAACTTATAGAAAACGGTGTTAAAAAATACGAGAGACGGGTTCACCAGGACCAGATGGAAGCGGCCAGACAAGCATTGCGCCGCTGTTCGATTGATAATGTTCCTGATGAGCTGATGGAACTGCTCGGTGTTTTGAGTTTTCGCACCTCCTATGGCCAACCTCAACTACTCCACAGCATGGAGGTTTCCCTGCTCAGTTCTCTTATGGCCGCAGAAATTGGTGCCGATGCGGATCAGGCAAGACGGGCCGGTCTTCTCCACGACATCGGTAAGGCAGTCGATCGACAGCGCGATAGCGGCCACGCTGTTATTAGTGGCGAACTGGCTGAGGAAGCTGGAGAAAACGAAATAGTTACTAACGCTCTGCGCAGCCATCACGGCGATTTTGATCCTAACAGCGTTGAAAGCGTCCTGGTTGCTGCCGCCGATGCTATCTCAGGCAGCCGCCCCGGCGCTCGTAAAGAAAATATAACCGACTACTCGGAAAGAATTAAAAACCTGCGAAAACTGGCGAAAGAACGGCCCGGGGTTAAAAAAGTTTACGCCATGGCCGCTGGCCGCGAATTGAGAATCTGGGTCGATAATCGAAAAATTAGCGACAAAGATCTCCCCGAGTTTGCTCGCCAGGTTGCCCAAGACATTGAAGAAAACTTAACTTACAGCGGTGAGATTAAAGTTAATACTATCCGCGAAAAGAAAGTTTTTAAAACCGCTCACATACGCTGAGCACCTACCCTCAACCGGCATCACGGAAATCGCTTTTTACAGCCCTGAACCCGGACATAGCTTAAACTAAAACTGAAAAGACAACCCAAGGCTCGCACCCAGCATTGTCGGCATACTGTCCCCATCCACTTCCACGTCATCATCAGAAAACTCAACTGCCAGGTCAACTGTCGCCCCGGCAAGCCGAACGCCGGCTCCAAGTGTCCAGATTCGAGGCGCATCTGACTCCGCTAAATTATCCCGAAACCCAGCCCGCAGGGCTAAATTGGCCAAGAACCAGTCCGGGTTAAATTCATTTCCCACGGCCAGGTATTGACGCTCGTAGCTCTCAAAAACTGTCTCCACGGCCGAGACGTCGTAATCCAGGCTCATCCCCCACCACTCGCGTCCCAGGGCTTCAGTTGGCATCAAATATAGGGGACGAAACTCCAGACCGGCCCTGTAACTGGGCTTCAGCTCTATATCTGCTCCCCGGTGTCTTTCAATAATTGACTCGCCATCCGGGTATGAGAAGCTGGGACTGTTCAGGTTTTTACCCACTAAGCCAAACCTGAGCGCATAATCAGGTATCTCGTAGCGCAAACCAAGATCTATGCCAAAGTCACTGCTCTCGTTCGTGTTGTCATCCCAGGTAATATCACAGTCATCTTCATCCAGTACACAGGCCGCCGAGCCCACTGTTCCCTGCATATACTTCAAACTCCCCCCGGCATACAACTGTCCAAACTCAGTCGCATAAAGCGGCTCCCGAAGGGCGTATGAAAGAGATAACTCGTTTATCCACAGCCCCTCAACTGCAACCCGCGGGGCGTCGGTGTCATCTCCAGAAAGAATCGTCGAACTGGAGATGCTGGCACCGCTCCCGCCGGTTATATCCCTGGCCAGCCCTATTATGTCCCCCATAAAGTTGCTGGAAAATCTCTCCAGGTTACGAGGACTGATCTTGGGGTGTTTATCCTCCATCTCTTCAACCCGTGCTGCAATTGAATTGGCGATTTGTTCGGTAGTAACGTCAGGATCATAGCCAAACAGGTCCTCAAGCGTATCATCGCCTAAAGCCCTGTCGATGTCTGCTTTGATTTTAGTCGCGGCATCTCTGTAAGCCGGGTTGGTGGGCTCACGATCGAAGTCTACCTCGTCCAATTCGTCACGATAGGAGAGGTTGTTTACCAGTTTGCGCATCTCGTCCTTGTTTAAATCGTCCAGGGCTGTTCTAAATAGCGACTGCGCGCTACCGTCCCAAAAACCGGTCAATTCAGCGTAGCTGTTGAAGCCAAGACCAAAATTTCCAATACTTAAATTGGCTCCTCCGTCACCGCCTATTAGGCCGGCGTCGTCACCTTCCATCAGCCTTTTAATCTGGTCGGAATTTTCCAGGATAGCGGCGTAGTAGTCCTCGTCACCAAAATCACCTTCAAAATCATCAAAAACATCCAGGGTGGCGTCTATATCATCGGCAAAGTTTCTCGTTGTCTCATATCCCACACTGCCGTGTAACCCCACCTGGAATCCGGGCCGGGCTCCCAGGTTCGCCGGGTTCCAGCTTGGCGCCATCTGATCGTCCACTGAAGCTACTCCGGCTCCTCCCATCGCTGCCCCTTTTGGCCCAAAACCGGAGCGCGCTTCCAGACCGCTGCTGCTTAACAATAGCAGCATACTCATCACAAATACTGTCACACCTGTCATCTTGCGTAAAATGGTTTTCTTTCCCATCCCAATTCGCCTCCCGGGATTAATATTATTGCTTTCTGCGAGTAAAGTTTACCCCCGCCAACACCGGAAAGCAAAATTTATTTTAAAGATGTGGAGAATCAGTGTTTTAATACACTTCAGGAGGGATTAACAACCAAAACTTTATATTTCTACGCCACCAGTTTTAACAACTACCTTAGTCTTTTCTTACCGCGGCTGGAAATTGCACAATCTGCCGAAGGCAGTTCTCAAATTCCTTCCCCCGGGAAGGGAGAAAGTCAGGATAACGCAAACAACTTCGTCTTCGTAATAACCGGGTTAGAACTGGTAAGAGAGGGCCAGGTTACCGCCGAGCATTGTGGGATAATCGTCGCCGTCTACCTCCACGTCGTCGTCCGAAATTGCAACAGCCAGGTCCAGGGTCAGCCCGGCCAGACGTGCCCCGGCGCCCAGCGTCCATATACGCGGTGCATCGGACTCGGCCAGGTTCTCTCGAAAACCGGCCCGCAGGGCTAAGTTGGCCCAGAAAAAATCGGGGTTAAACTCGTTTCCGACGGCCAGATACTGGTGATCATAGTTTGAAAAAATTGTTTCCGTAGAGGAGACGTCGTAGTCAACACTCATCCGCCACCATTCTCGCCCCAGGGCCTCAGTGGGGAGAAAATAAAGCGGTCGAAACTCGGAACCTACCCTGTAACCCGGATCCATTTCCATATCTTCGCCGTGATACTTTTTAATAGTATCCTCGCCGTCGGGATAAGAGAAGCTGGGGCTATTAAGGTTCTTACCGACAAGGGCGAACTTGGCGTTGTAGTCCGGCATGTGCATCCGCAGGCCGGCGTCGATACCGAAATCAGTGCTTTCCTCAACGTTGTCCAGCGGATCGACGTCACAATCCTCATCGTCCAGCGCACAGGAGAAGGTTCCTACCTCGGTACTGATAACTTTAAGGCTCCCGCCCGCGTGTAACTCGGCAAAATCCCACTCGTAAATTGGCTCCGGATAAGCGTAAGAGAAGCTAACCTCCTGTGCCAGAAATCCTTCCGCCGCTATTTTGGCCTCGTCATCGTCATCATTTGAGCTTAACTTCAGACCGCTAGCACTGCTATTTCCATCCGTATATTCACTGGCCAAACCCACTATATCACCCATGAAATTACTGGAGAAATTCCGAAGATTATCTGCTGTTGCGTATTCACTGTAATCTGGATCATCTAATTCTTGAGTATGGTAAGCTATTTCATTGGCCAGTGAGTCCGCTTCAACATCCACACCAATGACCTCATTGAGATCTTCCAGTTCATTATCTTCAAGCGCTTGCTTTATATCCTTTTTAATATCATCTGCGACATCATCAAAATCATCATTAAGGTCATTTCCACCTAAATTTTCTAGTTCTTCATCCTCATCAAGCTCCCTACCTGTTATTTCATCTAACATCCCTCTAACATCATCTTCTTCTACTTCATCAATCACCGTGCGAAATAATGACCCACCGTCTCCATCCCAGAAAGCCGTCCCTTCTCCGTAAACGTTAACTCCCACACCGATGTTGTCCCAACTAAAATTAAATCCGCTGGAACCGTCTACTATACCGGCGTCTTCTCCTTCCACCAGTCTGCTTATCTCGTTCGAGTTTTCAAGAACCCGGGCATAAAAATCATCACTTCCAAAATCTGGATCATCAAAATCGTCAAAGACATCTATTGTCGCGTCAATGTCGTGCATGAAGTCACGCGTTGTTTCAAATCCAAAATCAGCGTGAAAACCCGCCTGTACTCCATCGCGCACGCTTAGATTTGCCGGGTTCCAGCTCGGCGCCATGTGGTCGTCCACTGATGCTACTCCGGCTCCTCCTAAACCGGCACCACGCGGTCCATAGCCTGCGCCGGCATTGGCTGTTCCAGCAATAAATACGGTCATAAATATAGCTGTAATAATTGATAGCCCTGTTAAAACTACTTCCCGGCCACTAAAACTCCCCATCATAATCTCCTCCTGAGATGCTAAAAAAATTAAAGTTAAGTTTGTCCATTTTTAGATTATTTTTATAATTACCACTGTTTCAAGTGTAAGACACATATTTACCAATTGCAAGGTGAAATTTTTCACATTAATGCCTTATTACCATACCTCTAATTTTATCTGACATCAATTCAGCCTTCACCCGATTATATCCAGGCTCAGCTCTTGCCGTAAAAGATATTTTGTTGTAAAATCCTTTTAATTCAAGAAGGTAGGTGTTGCCCCCTGTTTAATAAAACTGCGTTGATCACCGGAGCTTCTCGCGGGCTTGGCGAACATATCAGCCGCGCCCTTACCAATTATGGCTTTAACACGCTCCTCTGTGCACGCGATATGGACCGGCTGAACGAGCTGGCCGATGAATTCAACGAACAGGAGCCTGGAGACAGTGTCGCCCTGCCAATTGACTTTCACAAACCAAAAACTCTTCGGAAAATATCCGACGCCATACCAAAACAATGGCCTCCCATCTCCGTTCTTATCAACAACGCCGGCCATTACAAGCCCGCCCCCCTTGAAGATACTGACCTGAAGACTTTTGAAAAACACATGGACGTCAACTGCCGCGGTCCCTTTATTTTAACCCGCGAGCTGCTTCCCAAGATGGCTGAAATCGGTGGGGGCTTTATAGCTAATATTCTTGCCCCGGGAGCAGTTGAGGGTCAATCCGAGCATTGCGCGTTTAACGCCTCCAAGTTTGCCCTGCGCGGCTTAACACTCAGTCTCGCCGAGGAGTTCTACGACCGCGGCGTTCACCTGGTTGCCGTAAATATACATGGTGAAATTGACAGCGAAGAAAAACGAACACAGCAACCGGACCGCGACCCTTCCACCTTTATCGATCCCCGCCATGTCGCCCGGGAGATAATTCATCTCTACGAACAACCGCGCGGGGCCTGGACGCGCGAACTTGACCTGCGGCCGTCCCGGCACTAAAATGGACACGACAAAAACCACACTCACAGGGCGATACCCATGGTAAAACAACCTCGAACGCAACTTTACCAACGCGACTGCCTGGAAGCAATGAGCGAAGAACTTCAACCAAAAAGTGTTGACGTCGTCGTCACCTCACCCCCTTACAACCTCGATATCGACTACAATACTTACGATGATTCAAGTGAACGGGAGAATTATCTGGACTGGATACGGGACTGGGCCTGTGAGGTAAAAAAGGTGTTAAAGGACGAGGGCTCCATCTTTTTAAACCTTGGTTCCAAACCAACTGATCCCTGGGTTCCCCACGAAGTTTTATTTGAGCTTCGGGATCTGTTCAATCTTCAGAATGAAATCCACTGGATCAAGTCAATCGCCATCCAGCAGGAGAGCTACGACGAGTCCGTTGACGTAACTGTCGGTCATTACAAGCCGGTCAACAGCGACCGGTTTCTTAACCAGTGCCAGGAATATCTTTTCCACCTAACAAAAGAGGGCGACGTCACTCTCGACCGCAAGGCAATTGGCGTCCCCTACAAGGACAAGTCCAACGTCTCCCGCTGGCAGGACAGCGATGATTTGCGCGGCCGCGGCAACACCTGGTTTGTTCCTTATGAAACAATACAGGACCGCCAGAATCAACGCCCCCATCCGGCCAGCTTCCCCCCGGGACTGGCGGAAATGGCGATAAAACTTCACGGACTTGATAAAACCGACCTGGTGCTTGACCCTTTCCTGGGCATTGGCAACAGTGCTATCGCTGCTTTCCGGGTCGGAGTTGATTTCGTCGGTTTTGAAATTGATGAAGAATACCTGGAAACTGCACGAGCCCGCCTCGGCCAGCAGCAGCGCCGATTATTTTAATCCCCTCCGCAACTACGTCAAAATACTTTGACGTAATAACAAAACCAATCTCACCCCGCCCTCGACTTAATTTCTTGCCCCCGCTTGATCCAATTCCTCTCCACCCGAGAAAGAGAACACCTCATTCTCGATTTGTAATTATTTAGCGCCTTCACTGTGGTTCTCGGAACAAATGGTGCCCCGGTAACAACGTCCGTGAGGTCTTGATCGTCATTCCCGTGGAAACGGGAATCCAGCGGCTTTGAATTTAATAGGTCTAAAGTTAACGTCAAAGCCACTGGATTGTCCGGTCAAGCCGGACAATGACGTTCAATCCCACAACACCCCGGGGGCGCTAAACGGTTACCTCTCTTTTTCTCCTCTATCTAGCCCGACCTATGCATGAACCCTATGCATAGGCCGCCCAAAGGGCCGCCCATTCGTAAAATGGGCGGGGTTAACCCATAACTCCGGTTCCTAACTTCCCTACCTTATAACTTTTCCACTTTTTAACTTTCCAACTCTACAGGAGAGGACACAGCGTTCTCTCTTTTTCTCCTCTCCCCCCGAGGGAGAGGACACAGGTGAGGGGGGAGTTAATTCAGCTAAAAGCTCAATGCCAAAAGCGCAAAGCCAATTCAAATTCATTAAGCTCTCATAATCTTGTTCATGTTCTTGAACTTGATCTTGATCTCCCGAACGTCATTGCGGGCTTGACCCGCAATCCATGTGAAGTTCGGTATTCGATAACCGGTGATCGGTTTTGACTTCACTGAATACTGAATACTGATTACCGATTACTGTCTCAACTTCACGCTCTCCAGATCAAGTCCACCCCACTTGCCATAATGACGTGAGTAGAGTCTTTTCTTCTACCCAAACAAAAGATAATAAGCTATAATTATCGGTCCTACCAAAAAATCCAAACTAATCAGGAAGTGAATTTTTTTATGAGCAACACCGGTAAAGTTAAATGGTTCGACCCGCGTAAAGGCTACGGTTTTATCAAACCCGCAGAGGGTGAAGATCTTTTCGTCCACGTTACAAACCTGGAAACAGATACAAAACTTGAACCAGGTACTGAAGTCCAATTCGACGTCGCCAGCACCAAAAAAGGGCTGGCCGCTCAAAATGTTAAACTTGTTGAAGAACACACAAGTAAAGAGCCTTCTGAGGACGACGGTAACGGGCACCACAAAAAACAACTATCGTTTGCAGAACTTAACCTTGATAACCAACTTCTAAATAGTCTGGATGAGGCCGGTTTTGGTGAACCGCGGTCCATACAAATAGAGACGATTCCGACTATACTGGAAGGCAACGATATCGTCGCTTCTGCCCCTACGGGGACTGGAAAGACCGCCGCCTTCCTGCTCCCCCTGTTTCAGATGCTTGAAACTAACAGTGACGGTAGCCCGCGCGCTCTTGTGCTCGCCCCCACCCACGAACTTGCCGATCAGATCACAAAAGAGGCCCGTCTGCTAAATCCTGAAGATAAATTCAATATCGAAAGCGTTTACGGCGGCACGGATATTTATGATGAAATGGATCGACTTGAGGGTCGTGTCGACCTGCTTGTCGCCTGTCCTGGTCGCTTGCGGGACCACCTTGGCCGCAATACCGTCTATCTGCGGCGGGTTAAACACTTTGTTCTCGACGAAGCTGATCGTATGTGCGACATGGGTTTTCTCCCTGAAATTAAAAAAATCATGTATAGTCTTCCGCCGGACCGGCAAAACCTTTTCTTCTCGGCCACCATCCCTGAGCCAATTCAGCGACTGGCTGACGATATCCTCAGCGAGCCGGTGAAGGTTGGAGTCGGTCGTCAGGCCCCCACCAAGACTATTTCACATTACGTAGTTGAAACCAAAAAAAATCAAAAACAAAAAGTCTTGAAAAAAATCCTTGGCCAGGACAACGTCGAGTCTGTTCTTGTCTTCTGCCGCACCAGAAACACCGTCCGCAAGCTTACCCGGCGACTTAGAAATGAAGGCTATGACGCCTGTGGACTGCAGGGCGGGATGGATCAAATCGCACGCGAAGCCACTATGTCCGCCTTCCGAAGACGTAAATTTAAGATCCTCGTCGCCACCAACGTAGCTGCACGCGGCCTCGATGTCGAACACATCTCCCACGTTGTTAATTACGATGTTCCCGAAGAGCCCGACGTTTATACCCACCGCATTGGCCGCACCGGACGTTCCGGTGAAACCGGCGACGCATACACCCTGGTCACGCCACGCAACCGCCGCGACCTCAAAGATATTGAAAGAAAAATAGGCTATAAAATCGAAAGAAAAAAATTATAGGCAAGTCCGCTCAAAAGCTCTGTTTGTCCCCTCAGCTATCCATACTGTTTTCCTTAATTTTCTCGCAAATGCTTACCTTAATGGCGATTTATGGGTCTCATCGCAGCTTAAGGTCCTACAGACTACATCTGCTTTCTGAGCTTGGGTTTCCGGGTTTTTGAAACTTAGGGTCGAGCTTTCAACTTTAAGCTTTTGGCTTTCATCTGCACTAATGGAGCTGACGGGATTCGAACCCGTGACCTTCTCGTTGCGAACGAGACGCTCTCCCGACTGAGCTACAGCCCCGCCTTTTTCTTGCCATAAATTTTATCAGTTTTCCCCCGCCCATTCAATTCACTCGCTATCGGTATATACATCCATACATTCCAACGCTCGCCACAGCAAACTTGATCCGACGCTCGTCACAGCGGGCTTGACCCGCAATCCATCCGAAGATCAGTATTCTGTAATCGGTGTTCGGTAATCAGTAAAGGGCGTGAAAACGAATAAGCCAGTGATAGGGGATAGTTTTGATTTTCGATTACGATTTTTCGCTCCGTTCCAAGCACCCCGCGCCAAGCTCCCTGCTCTCCGCGCTCTTCATCGCTCGCTCAACAAATTTACGCAAAAAAATAACTAATTAGAAATTATGCGTGAAGTAGCTTCTCCCCTCGAACGAATCGTAAGCACGGGACACTCCGCCTGGCGAACAACCCGTTCAGCCACTGAACCTATCCACCAGCGCTGAAAACCACTGCGCCCGTGTGTCCCGGTGGCAATTAAATCGAAGTTATTCTCATGAGCATATTCCAGTATTTTCTGGGCTGGCTTGCCAATCTTTGCTTCAATTTTATGTTCCGCCGGAATCTCTTTTTCAATATCTTCAAGCCAGTCCACGACTCGCGGATAAACAAAATTTTCAAGTAATTTATCGGCCGATATATCCTTCTTGTAAAGCGAACGGAAGGAGCTTACCTCCTCCCCCTTATCCGGCAAGACGTATAAAAAAGTCAATTTGGCTTCCGTATCAGCCTGCATTTTAAGCGCCACCTTAATTGCAGGCAGGCAATTCTCTGAAAGATCAATCGCAACCAGTATTTTTGAAAAAGTTTGCATAACAACCCTCCTTGAATAACTAACTCAGAATTGCAACAATGATTTCCAGCAAGCAAATAAATATAAGAATAACATGCTAAATCAAAATTGTCGGCAGTTGCCCCACAATTACCTTTAAATCTGAGGAAAAAAATGTATCATATATAGTCAATTATCTGGCGAGCCGGTAGCTCAGCCCGGTAGAGCATCGGACTTTTAATCCGGTGGCCGTGGGTTCGAATCCCACCCGGCTCACTTACTCCCCCCCTCAACAGGCTTCATTACTTATCTAACACCCAGATCTCGTGTTAAATCGTGGATGAGTTTGGTCAGGCCAAGTTTTATGAGATCATGTCACGAGATTTGACCTCCAAAAATTGTCACTTTTATCACTCTAGAAATCTTCCGAAGAACGACGGTTTTTTCAATCCCTCTTTTACACAATTATATGGACACAACTCACGTCCCCCTCGTAAAGTCCTCGTACGATACGTTTTTATGCACCCCTTTTCCCAGCAGCCATTTCCAGAGAGGAACACACCGAATGGTTCCCGATTTGTTATGCCATTCAACCTGCTCGGTCCCCTCGTAATTTCCCGTCAGGATCAATAAATTATTACATTGGAGTTTTTCTCGGGCGTGAAGGAGTCCTCGGACTTCACGGTCGCGGGTCGACGGTTTTTTCAGGTCCGAACAGACCTGGATTAGATGGGTTACTGTGGTTCCTTTTTTAATTACGAAATCAACTTCGTAATTATTTTTGTAATAAAAGAACTCCAGCTCTCCCGTCAGTTGTTGTTTTTTTAATTGAATGGCAGCAAGATTTTCGTAAAACCGCCCGACATCGGAGGAAAAACGAAATCCGATCGTGGATACAAGTCCATTGTCGATAACATATGTTTTTTTGTTTGCTCGCTCCTGCTGCTTTGTTTTATAAGAAAACCGCTTCACCTGAAAAAGAAGGTAGGTTTCTTCCAGGTATGATAGGTATTTCTGCACAGTCTGATCACTGCCTATATCCGTGAACTCCGCAACCGTTTTGTAGGCTACTGGATTGCAAAAATTCGAAATGAGATGATAGGCCAGCTTTTCCAGTGCTTCGGGGTAACGGGGGTTATGACGTGTGACAATGTCCTTAAACAACGTTGATTCAAACAATGTTTCCAGGTATTGTTTTTGGGATAAATCGTGGATCAGGGGTTCGGGGTAACCCCCCTGCTGCAAGTATGTCTGAAAATGGGACTTTTTGTCCGCTGTCGTTAATTCCTTGCCAGCGTAATCCAGGTATTCGGAAAAAGAAAATGGAAAGACAATAATCTTACTGTAACGACCGGTTAGGTGCGTCGCCAGCTCCCGGCTGAGCAGGCGGGCATTGCTCCCGCTGATGACGAGGTTACGCCCAGCCCTTCGCAGGCGATTAACAAATAATTCCCATGAATCTAAATTCTGTATTTCATCCAGGAACAACACGTTTGGCACTTGGTAAATCCGATCAATCGTTGCAACCAGTTCGTCATAATCGTCCAGTTCAACCAGGGCCTCATCATCAAAATTACAGTAACCGAATGACTCCAGCTCATTCAGAGCATAAAAGCTTTTACCCGCCCGTCTTGGACCGGTAATTACTTTAATAATCGGCTTTTCTCGGTTCGCAAACGGGATATCCCTCTTCACATATTCCCTCGCTTTACTTTCCTCCAATTCCCGTTTTTGCCGTAATATTACATCCCTTAGAGACATTTTGACTCCCAAATAAAGCAATTTTGTCCATATTTGCTTAATACGTTAATAATATAAAGCAAAAAAACCTAAAAATCAAGAAAAATTACCCAATCCACCATTTTCTGATTAAATTTTCTCTTGAAATCACTACTCAAAAATTGATATAATAGGAAGTAGAGTTGATAAAAAGAGGCAAGCAAGCGGACTGAGGTCCGCTTTTTTTATGTACCCTTCCCGATTTTACCCCCCAAAATTTTTCAATATTTCGCAATAACTTAAAAAGTTAAAGTACGAGACCCCGGTATAGTTGATAGGTTTAATATTTCACCACATCTTTCTTTGTTAGACGAACCCTTACCGGTCTTCCGCCGTGGTTGTCACGCCAGTGCATCAGCACGTTTTCTATCGCTTTCGCCTGCTGCTCGGGCTGACCTATCCCGGGCAGAAGGATGAGTCCTTCATCAAAAATATCCGGCACCTGGTCCAGGGAAAAATCACCGCGATCTTCAGTGATAAAAACCCCACTGTAGTTTCCCTGTTTAAATTTGTTTACTATTTGCCCATCGGTTTCTCCCGGGCGAACTGTCCGGACCCGATAGCGCAGTTCTCTTAAGGTTGATACAAGCCCTCCCATTCGGTTTTCATCCACCATAAGCGTCCAGTTGCCTCGGGCAAACTCCATCACCCGGTCCATCATCTCCTCCAGGCCTATTTCATCCTCAAGAAACCGCTTCACCGCTTCCTTGTAGATATACCACCCCGTGCTGCCATGTTTTTCCGCAATACGTTCCTCCCTGTCATCAACGATCGTAATCACCACCCGCTTGCCAAATATGAGAGAACTTGTTCTGGCTCAATTTCTGCCAAACTTTCAAGTTTTTACCTCCGTCCCTCTTGATGCTGGTTTGTTGAGCAAAAAGAAGAGATCCAGAGCCAGCTCAAAAGAAACAAATGGGAAGATTATCAGGCGCCACCATCGTTTCAAATTATGCTGCAGACGCTCAGATGGTATATGCGCAAGAAACAATTTTCCCAGAAGTGGGGGCAAACCCCCTATTCGGGGAAAAAGGTGGATGAATTCTTTGATGAAATCGCTCGAGCCGCTTGAATATCTTAAAACTGCAAAGGTTTAGTAAGGATAGAGGCTTTATTTAATGTTACCTTTTAATCCAAAATACCAATCTACCAAGCCGTGTCAGCGCGAAACTAGTTACTTGTCTAATTTCTTCACTTCTGAATTTGAGTCTAAATATAATTTTCTCGTTTCGCTTATATCTTTCATATAACAATTTTTAAAAAGGTAAGTTTTGTTTTTCTCAAGGGGCTGAATTCCAGTATCTTTCCAAACCACAAATCTAATTTTAACTCTGCCATCTGAAACGAAACCCTTCTGTGATTTACTATTTTTTCCCATTTCGACATGAGTAACTTTTAATTTTAATTCATCAAAATACTTTTTATCATCGAAAAATTTATAATCTTTAAGAGATTTAACTTTATCAAGTTTATCTTCTATTTCTTCTATAAAAGGAGATAGGTTGTTTTTTCGAGCTATAATATCCAATCTCTTTTCCGCGCGAGTTATAGCCACATAAAACAGGCGTCTCTCTTCGGCAAGATTATCTTCAGTATTCAACCTAACCGGTTCTAATAAATCTCTGTCCTCCACTTTGCAGGGAAAACCCCATTGTGAATCCGAAACATTGCTGATAATGACATGCTCTGCTTCCTCTCCCTTGGCCTGGTGACCCGAATATAGTTTGACCCCCTCCTGCTGCTCATTTTCCACAGGAATACCACGACGTCCAAGAAAACTTTCTAAATTCTGATTCAGAAAATTCACCCGGGCCAAAACCATGATATTTTCCGGTGATACTCCCTCTTCACAAGCTTCCTCAATCAAATCAGCAATATAAATATTCTGTTTATTAAAAAAATGTCCCTCGTCTTTAGCATTTAATACATGCAGAGAGGGAGAACGCCCAGTCTCCAGGTGAGCTTTGACCTCCTTATCAATTTGGTTTTCATTATTAGCAATTAAAGTATTCCCGGTTTCCACAATAGATTTAGAGCAGCGATAATTATGCGTTAAGAAAGACTTAGTAGGATCCGAGAAATGATCTTCAAAATTAATAAAATAACTCACATCTGAACCTTTAAAGGCATATATTGACTGCCAGTCATCCCCAACGCAGAATATTTTTGTACCGTTTTCGGGAGTCACTAAGGACTTAAGAAAATTGACTTCAGCATCTGAAACATCCTGAAATTCATCAACAAGAATCTGATCGTAAAAGTCACTAAAATCGTCAGGATTTTTGTTGATAAAATCTGTCGCTTGATGAAGCATGTCAGAGAAATCTATCAAATTTTTCTCATCAAGATAATCCTCATATTCCCTCAAAATATGGCAAGCACACCTATAAAAATATTTTTCTTTCTCACTGTTTTTCTCCAGCCGCTGACGAATTTGTTTGGGAGTCAGCCCCTGTACTCTAGCGTTAGCAAGAAAAGATCTAAATAAATCTAATATTTCTTCTTTATACCGTTTATAATCAAACGTAGAATTGACAAACTCTTTATATTTCATTTTTTTCAGTCGCACTCCGGCCCGGTTTAGTCGTTCTGACAGTGCATCTTTCAAAAAATTACTCGCATATTCAAAATCATAAGTCTCCACAAGCCGATACCCATCGGTATTTTGAAACAACTCGCGCTTCCAGCGCATTCCGTCCCGGTATTCTTCAGAAGATAAGCTGAAAGATTCAGACACTTGTCCTTTTTCACGAATTCCCCAATGTTCTATATAAATATCATATTCTGGCAGATAGAAATCCGGAAAATACCTGCCTTTTTCATCTTTTACCGGGGCCCATTCGGCCATCGATTCGTATTGATAATCAACTTGATGTAAAAATAAAAAATCAGCAATAGCTTTTTCCGCTTTGGATTTTACTTCTTCCTGGCGCAAAGTAATATATTTTTTCTCTTTTAAATACTGATGCCATTCTTCTTTCTCTTCAAAATCAGTTTCATCCGCTTCTTCATCTTCATAATCGTATACATTTTGCAGCAACCCGTAATAATTACTCTTAAATTCACTATTCTCCTTACCTTCTTCGACCTCTATAATATCGCGAATAAAATTAAGTTGATCGTCCTGCGCAAAAATATCCAGGTTATTATCACTATTTTCGTTCAAAAATTTATATCCGAGGGAATGAAAAGTAGAGACATTTACCGCTGTAATTCCAAATTGCTTCTCAAGTCGCTTTTCCATCACTCTGCAGGCTTGATTTGTAAAGGTTATAGCAAGAATGTTTTCAGGATTAATTTTGTCGCGTCTTTTGATAAGATAAGCAATCCGGTAGGTTAAGGTAACAGTTTTTCCGGAACCCGCCCCGGCAATTAATAGGTTATGCTTATCGTCCTTAATAACAGCATTCAGCTGTTCATCAGTTAAATCATGTCCTTCTTCATCTATATCCGTAAACAAATCCTGATGTTCTTCAATTCTTTTTTCCATAAACTTTTTATTATAAACTTCCAGAAATTCCTTTTGATCCAAAAATAATTCGATAGCATCTTGAAATCTTTCCTCATCCGCGCCAGAAAACAGGGCAGGATTTTCGTAGGACTCAATATCAAAAATAATGTCCTCCCCTTTATTAATAAGTTGGTAAAGCTTCGATTTCTTTTTAGAGGTAAGGTAAGTATAAAATTCCCGGTAGGGTTTTATTTTCTTTTTTAACTGTAAATAAATTTTCCTCAGTTGATTGAAATCCTTCTCCAGCGCTATTTTTATTTTTAACCGTTGCTGAATTTGACTTGCTTCATCAACTGTTTCCTCAAGCCAATCAAATTCTTCGGTGAGTAAATAATTCATATCGATTTTTTCTCTAATACCCTCTATTTCAGCTAAGATATCGTCTACTTGAGCTTTAGTATCCTTCAGCAAATCTAATTCAACTTTTTCTTTGCCCCGACACTGGTCGAGAACCGAATTCACATTATCCTGGTGCGAGGAAATTATATCCTTGATTTTCTGTAAATCATCTTTTCCCTCCTGTCTTTTTTCACGTATTTTCTCTGCTCCTGATACGTAAAAATCTAAAAGATAATCTGTTATAAACTCTGGTAAAAACTTATTGAAAAATGAAGCCCACCTTTGTCTATTTTTAAGTTTGGACTGTACTTCATCAAAACTCATTAGAACCACTTCCCGACATATTTCGATTAGTAAATAATGTAATAACTATGATTTTTTTGTAGTTTGCCAACGCGTTGGCTTTAGTTTGATATCTATTACAACATTTTATGGAAAGGTCTTTCTGAAAATTAATTAAGCGCTTTCTTTTAGTTTGTATTTTTCTTCGAACATCTGTTGATCCAAATCGTCGTAAAGAGTCAGGACAAGCTGGCGTAGTTCTTCTACTTTTTGTTCTCTTTTCTCCGGGAGTTCCTTTTGTTTGTAGTATTTATGGTAGGTTGAGCGCAGATCTCTCTTAATCAGTTCGGAACCGGTTGCCAGACAGCAATCCAAATGTTCGCGGAGCCGGTCTTCCCTAATTTTATCGGTGAGTTCGATCAGCCTGTCGGATTTTTTGCTATTGATCGACGGTCGGGTGGGGACCAAATTCCAGAACCGGTTTACGGGCAGCCGCGACCAGGGCAGAAAATGATCGATGTGAAAATCGCTCCGCAAGGAGTTGCCCATGTAGAAATCCGGAAAATTATGCTGATCATATAGTTCCCGATACGGATCGAGGGACATCCTCTCCCCCGGTTCACGAGCCAGAGAGCTGAAAAAATCACCATATTTGAAATATTCGTCGGAATATTCCACACACTGTTCCATCCAGTGCCTGGTAACAATCGAGTCAATCCAGAAACGTAGCTCGGATAGTTCATCGTAAACACGATCTGCTATAAGCAGATAAAATGGTTCTTTTTCCTCCAGCTCCAGGTAGTTCTGAACGCTGGAGCTGTTTTTTATTACTTTTTTGCCCTCATCAATAATTTCCTCAAAATCTGCATTAATCAACGGATGTTCGCGGTGAGTAACTGTGAAAAGCTGAGCAACTTCACCGCGCACGTTGCGAATGTATCTGACCGGCATGTCGATAACAGTATTGCGTATATCCTGGAGCAGTTTCACGTAAGTGGTTGGCAGGTTCCCGGAGGTTTCAATTTTTTCAATAATTTTGAACACGCTATTCGGTTCCCGGTATAGATCGTGGTCTACTTTCGCCTGGAAGTCTTCAAAAACGGAGGCCATCGCGGTGCGGCCGGTGGGATTCTGGGGGATTTCGTGTCTCCACAGCGGCCAGTAGTAGCGCATAAATTGGCGCGCCAGGTAAATCCCGGGGATATAGTGAAACCCGTTGCGTGCATCTTCCGTCGGGTGGGCAATGACATAGTCAATAATACTTTTCAGAAGAGCAAACTTATAGGTGGAAGATACATCACCATGCTTAAGAATCATCTCAACCTGGCGGGGAGCTTCCATAATTATCTACCGTCCCGGTAAAATTGGATAGCTCAAGCAGAGTATACGAAATTTGCGCCTGAAGTAAAAGAGAACATCTAATTAAACTGGAGGAAACATCCTGTGTTTATTACATATTCTATTTGCACATCTGTACAATTGTACAATAGTACCGATTGTAGAATTGTACAGATTTGGGGTTAGTTCGGGGAGGGATTTTTTGGGATTTGGCGTTATGGACGGCTTGGCGAGACTAATCGTATGTCTTATGTACGGGACTTTGGATATATGGAGGAGGATTTCGGGTCTGGAATGAGGATATACGCTGCCGGGTTCCGGGGAATAGCTAAAAACTTAAATTACGATACCTCGTTCCCCCCCTGCTCAAGCCCTGAACCGGTTTTGTTTCTACTTTAGCCAAGCATTTCGATTTTAAATTTTGAGAGTATGCGCTTAATTACTTCCTAAAGTCCTCGTACGATACGTTTTTGATACGTTTTTTACGTTTTCCGTTTTTACTCATTCATTTCGCCTGAAGCTACCCGCTTTTATGCTGAATATTTTAGATATCCTCCGGGGCGATGACAATTTCTACGCCGTAGTCTGCCATTATGGATTCAAGGTCAACCTGGGGATTTTCACGATCCAATCGTTCAAAGTTCCTTCCCTGGTTATTTTTAACAACAAGGACTTTGCGAACAATAGGAGCATCCCAGAAATCCTCCAATAGAGTCGCCTTCCCTACCACTTGGCCGAATCCCTCCCATCCCCACTTGTGCACTTCAATGGCTATGAGCGGATAGTTCTGATCGATTAAATGTTTGGCATATTCATAACCACCATTCTGGAGTGTTGGTTTATATACTTGATTTTCTTCGCCGTTACATATAAGAAGTCCATCCAAGGCTCGCTGGCGCGCTGAGTTTTCAATACCATTTGTAACCCTAAACTCCCGAAAAAGTGGGCCGGTCTCTAAGTTATTCTTGTGATACCAATTTAACACTCGATCCTCTCCGGATGCATCTTTTCCCGGGAACCCCCGTTCTTTCTCAACGTCAATCTCTTTCCCGATAATATCATCTTTCTCTATTTCAGTGGAGATTGAAGGGAGCTTTTGTAACGAAAAATCACCCGCTTTCATATCTGAGTCCGGGTAGCACACCTCAATCCCAAACTTCTCAAAAATATACCGTGTACAATGATCGGATTGCCTCTCTTCGTAACAACTCTTAAGATTCGTATCGGTAAGTAAAACGGATCGCAGTTCGGGGGGATTCCAATATTTTTTCATCAGAGCTTGACGCCCCAGTATTTCTCCAAAAAGATAGAACCCTGGAACACCGTTCGCACACGGATAGATCACCTGAACGGGATTCTCCCGGATCAACTGAACAAATTGCTCAGGAATAGAGTCAAGAGCAACCAATTCGTCCTTGGGAAGCTCATCATCAACATCGGTCTCTATCAATAGAGCACTATCTCCCCGTCCTACCTGTTGCAGATTTGTAAATACTGCTTCCTCATCGTCGGTAATGGGTTGTAATTGATCGTTGATAGGCTCTGACAGATAAATCGGATACGTCAGAATTCCCTCATTCTGCTGACCATATTGTTTTAAAAGCGTAAATCTGTCCATACTGTCTCCCTCCCAAGAATAGAACTCAATCCCCTGCAAATCGCTATATTTAACTTCCGAACCCGTAGTCATTAAAATACCTCCCAAAATAATTTTGGCAATACCTTAACCCCTTCTCATTGCCCAGCAAATGCCGTATTCAAGGCCATTCAGAAGTTCCCTGCTTCCGCTGGAATGACCTTTTGAAAAGGGTATAATTAAGTTTTAACTCGAAATTATAGGGCTTACCTTCATCCGGGGTGTACCCCGTTAGAACTATTGTTTCTTTTCAATTTTGGTCATTTTGATTCAACTTAAGCATCCGCACCATTTTTACTCGCCTCCAATCCCTTCCTGAGCTTTTAGTTTCTGATAAATTCGTTTATTCAGCTTCGCCCCAGTAAGACCCGTATGTTCCCAGGCTTTTGCCCCGTTACTTACCCGCGGCTCGTCTTCAACCCCAAGACGCTCAACTATTTGGCTGAGGTGCAGATTGTGATAGCCGGCGCCCCAGGCGACCGCCGGCAGATCAAGCACGTAATTATGAAGCTGGCGAGCTTTCTCCCCCACCTGACGAAACAGGTGATCAAGGAAGGCGTGATCAAAAGTGGCATTGTAAGCGCTCATCAGAATATGTACTTCAGGAACAATTGAATTGTAAAACTCAATTACTTCCTCAACCGCTTTTTCCCCGGGAACAGCTCCCTTTTCTCGCCAGCGCTCAACCGTAAATCCATTGCAGCTCAGAGCTTCATCGCTGGCCCTCCCGGGATATCGGGGCATTATGCGCTGAAAGAAACAGGCTATTTCTTCTCCACTTAGATCACAGATTACGACACCTATATCTACCATTTCGTGATGCCCCGGAATAAGTCCAGTTGTCTCCACATCAACAAAAGCTATTCGCCAGTCTTTCGCCTGTCCATAAGGCAGGCAGCTAAAATCTCTATTTTCCGTCATTTGCCTTCCGCTCCGGCCAGGAGACCAGTGCCTTCTCCTTGATTTCTTCTTTTTCTTCAGGAGTTACCCCGGACTCCGAATGGCAGGCAGAAATATACTCGGCAAGCAGGTCCAGACGGCGAGCAATATGCTCCAGAAATTCTTTTTCCTCTCTACTGATGACAACCACCCCTTCAAATAATTTCCCTTTGAACACTAATAATATAACACGCGCGTTATATACTGTCAAGATGACAACCACCCCTTCAAATAATTTCCCTTTGAACTGTATAAATATATTACAGGAAACCAAATATAAATCCAGCGTAGAAAAAACTGTTGAGGTTACAAAAACACAAGCCTAACTGGTACAACTTTTGGGGACAAGCCCCCAAATCTGCTGGCGAGAAATAGTTTGATAAACTATTTCACGGAGTTAAAAATTCTAGATTACGGAAGTTCAATTATTCTTACTAATACAATCAACAAAGGGGGGAAATGATATGGAACCACTAAACTGGCCGGAAGCTTTTGTAGGTGCTGTATTGGTGCTTTCGATTGCCTGGATCGTTGTCACCTGGATAAAAGTGAAGTCCGGTAACACTTCAGGAAACGGTAGCGAAGAAAATGACTGAGGATATACCTGACTGCTTCAAATGAAATAAAACTTGTAATTTTAGCCAGGCTTCAAGAATTTTAAGTTCTAGAGCTTCTTGCCTAATTACTTCCTAAAGTCCTCGTACGATACGTTTCCGTCGTTTTCGAAAACCCAATTCGTTTCTTACGATGCGTTTTTGTTTATACCTTGTTTCCCGGTTAAGAAAAATTAATTTTGATATAGTCGTTTGCTTCAGAGATGCTTAATGGTTTGGACGATGTGCCGTCCCGAACATAAAATTTCTGTTCACCATTTTCCCGGAAGTAAACTGGATTTGGACTCTCTTCAACGTAAACAACACAAACCTCTTTACCGTTTACTTCTTTAAAATCAACCGTAGTATAAGTATTAGACATAAGTTCATTGATCCGATTGGCAATTTCTTGTCTTAATTGAAGTTCAAATTCATCCTGTCCATTACGCAAAATCCTATAATCTCTTTCAAGTCCCTTCACTTCCTTACTTGCATCCTCAACTCCAATTATAACCACCCCTCCCTCAGTATTAGCCATAGCACAAATTTCTTTAGCTACTTCCATTTTTAAATTCTTATTGGCCTTATTTTGAAAGACATCATATAAAAGAGTTTCTTTGAATTCTATTCGTGGATTCTCTCCTTTTTCAATCATATTATCCACGGTTTCCGTCGGTTCTTCAAGAGTGCCAAAAACCAGATCCTTCATATAATCATTGATCGCATGAGCGAGCATATCCCGACGTTTGGCTAGAAATTCCTCATAATTTTCTATTTTCCATAATTCCTTATTTTCTGGAATATATTGCGAAGAAAGAGCCTCCGGATGTTTTTCTAACACCCTGGGTAAATATTCGCCTGGCAAGGTATCACTAAAACGTTGGTTGCTTTCCGGAGTTATGAAAGCTCTGTTAGCAATTTCATTAACTAATTTTCTGTTCGTAGCCACTCCAGAATCATACTCTTTGTATAGCTTACTTTTTGGAAATATATGATGGGATTGCAATTTATAAGACCCTTTCAAAGGCGCACCGGTGATCCAATCAACAGGGTTGGAGGCTCGAGTAACTATTCGAACCATGTTATAAAAACGGCGCACACGCTTCCCGCGTTCGGCCAGATCCGAAGGTTGAACTTCTATTCGTCCTCGGTCGTCCCGAATGGTTTGTATCAAAGATTTAGTCGGTGAGGTTGAATCCAGGAGCGAAAGGTCATGTTCGACTCGTGAGTCTGCAGAACCACTGTATCGGGACCACATCATAGCCGCATACATCCACCGAATAAATTCAGTTTTTTCTTCTTTTGATATTCTTCTGCCTTTTTTATTGAGATAAACAATCAGAGGAATCAAAGCATCCCGGGTGTTAATATAATCCGAACTGGGAATATGGGCCTCATTTTTCAAGACGTTAAAAAGGTAATCAAAAATCCCTTTTTCTCGATCAGCCAGTTTTTGCCATTGCTTTTTCAATTTATCCTTCGGGATATTGTAAACTTGCTCGTAAGACATAGTTTCCGTCAATGAACCAATCATACACTTGACATAAAAATTAAGATTAAAATCAAACCCCTTTTCTGCGAGTTCCGTTTGCTTACGTTTCATATGACGACGAATGTGCGGCCAATGAGCACTCATATGGGCCAATGCAAGCTCTGCATCACTAAGATGGGTACCCTGAGAATTTATTTTGTCAAAAAGTTCTATCGCCTGATGAATATTGGCGGATTTAGGTAAGGTTTCCACCGGTATATTTCTATTTTTAATACTTCTTAGAGTGCCTATGCGATTACTATATTTCTTAGAAATTTCTATGACTTCTTCTGGTTGATCCCCCACTTGCTCCTGAGCAATTGAAATACCGTCCACTTTTTCCGAAAAACAATCTACTACCTTTACCCACGTATTACCTTCTTTAACACGCCTATTTTCGAAATGAAATTCACTGGTATCAACATTAAAATAAAGTTTCCTTGGATCATTACCGATGTCCGCTTTCTCATAATAAGGTGGTATATCATTTTTTATCAGCATATAAAGTACTGTGAGCCGTTGCTGGCCATCAAGCAATATTTCAAATAAAGCTTGTTTTTCCCTATCAACAGCATCATTTTTTATCTCGGGAGGGTCTTCGGTTTCCCAGGCAAGTAATCCCCCTATTGGATAGCCTTTAAAAAGAGAATTCATCAATTCCTTGGCCTGAGATTTTTTCCAAACAAATTCTCTTTGAAACTCTGGTAAAACAATAGCATTCGATTCAACACGATCTAATAACTTGCCAATTTCCATTTTAACCCTCCACAGGTTAAGAGATTTAGTTTATAATTCACTCTTTTCAGGGGAACAAAATACTTCCATCCTCAAATTTTTCTGTTTCTGAAAAAACAAACGTTGTTTAAATGTTGATAAATCAGTCCGTAAGCGGGCTTCGGTTAGTTCCGAAGGCCATAGTGCGATATTTTTTGGCTAGATCATTAATTTTTGTGTTCATTTTGTCCCCGGACGAATCGAAGTATTCTTGATTAGCAAGCTGTAGTTTAACAGAATTTGAGTTAGTTAATCAATGGGAAACCATTTGCCTCGGTGGTTGCAACTGATCGTCAGCAGTCGATGGCGTTTGAGTGGGAAAGTGTGAAAGAGCCGGGTGGGAAAATAAAAGCCCGAAATCAAGGTCAAAATGGATTATCGAATCAAGTTCGATAATGACGGCTATCTGGTGAATCAAAATCAAGATGGATTGTCTGGTCAAGCCAGACAATGACGTCGTTAATGCTATGGATTCCCGGTAGGTAGTGTAAAAGTGTGAAAGTGAGAAAGTAAATACTTAACATCAAAGTCAACGTCAAGATGCATTCCCAGGGGTTAGTTGGCTAGTTAACTGGTTAGCTAGTTGGTTAGTTGAAAACTGATCGGATTTTAGCTTGCTTTTTTTACTCGCTCCTGTATTTTTTTAAATTCATCGGCGTTTTTCTGGCGTTCCTCCCAGAGACGGCGGTCATTATCAAGCGCAAGCCAAAAATCAGGTTGAGTGTTTTTAAAAACAATGGAAAGTCTGATCGCAGTTTCGTGTGAAATGCCGCGTTTGCCATTGACAATTTTATTGATTCTATCCCTTGAAACCCCGATTGTCTCCGCAAGATCGGTTTGATTCCAGCCGTCAGCTTCCATGTAGTCTTCCAAAATTTTCCCTGGATGAACCGGCTGGCGCTGATGGTCTACCTCTCTCTCAACCACCGCTTCTCGCTTGAACGGGCGATTAGGAGAGCAATCTTCTTCCAGAATCTCTTCTTCCATATTTGACACCTCAGTGATAATCCAAAATTTGTACAAAATGTACTTTCCCATCTTTCCAGACAAAACAAACTCTATACTGCCGGTTAATTCGCAGAGAAAACTGGTCCGAACGATCACCAGCCAGACTCTTGAGATCATACTGCTTCAAACCGTTAAGTTCGCTGACTTTATCCAGGGTCTCCATGATCCTACGGGCTTTTTTATGCAAATTCACTGGTAAAGTACTTCGCGCTTTTTTGCTGTTTTTGCCCGCAAAAATGTCGCTTGTCCCCTCATCGGCAAACGAACGAATATTTTGCTGTCTATTCAAGTGTAGTGCCTCCCGCTACAAATGTCAACTTTTTTTACTTAAGCTCATATCCTTTTGGGGACCAAATTTACCCTGTTATTGAATAATATCATCATACACGGACACAGTTGTTGTTTCAACTTATCAGAAACTGTGGTGCAAGAGATAAAGAAAAATGACAGTTGCTGGTCAAAGGCGGAAAACTTTTGGGACGCGGATTGACGCCGGTTGGCGCTGATTACACCAAAAAAACACCAGAATCTATTGGACGGGATGGAGATCTGATTAAATTCGGATTTGAAGCAATGGTGTTTTTTGAGCAAGAGACACACATATTTACTGTAAAGTTACTGTAAAGTTGCTGTAAAGCAGCATCCCAAACTAGCGGAGTTCATAATACGCCGTCGGGTCCGTCTCGGATTCAGCAACTTTCCTAAGGAT
>Ga0207421_10000238_pt1 | contig 68903 bp, 87 predicted proteins | sample SodLakKL_010_SED_4_FD_187542 | JGI IMG/M metagenome (GOLD analysis project Ga0207421, IMG submission 187542) | Alkaline sediment microbial communities from Lake Tanatar, Kulunda Steppe, Russia - 8KL_010_SED (SPAdes) (version 2) | ecosystem: Environmental > Aquatic > Non-marine Saline and...
TACTCCCAGCACACCACACTACTTTTGTTTTTCTTGGATTTGGAAGAGGATTTAGGCACTACATACTTTGAAGATACTTAAATTGGGAGTTATAGATGTTTCCTGTAGGTAAAATGGACTTTTCCGGGAAACTGATACTGGCTGTTTTGTTCTTAGTTACGATTTTTCTGTTTGCTGGCTATGTGATGGACAGGCCTGTTGAAAGGGAGGGCGAATTTATGTTTACTGAAAGCGAGAGAGAGGAGTTTGTGGTGGAAGTGATTAACGATGAGCTTGCACATCCATGGGGAATTGACTTCGTGGATGAAGAAACGGCATTGGTCACTGAAAGACCCGGAAATCTGAATATTCTAGAAATAGAAACCGGTGAAACGTTCGAGGTCAGTGGTGTTCCGGAGGTGGTGGATGTCGGACAGGGAGGGCTTCTGGACGTTGAAGAAGTTGAAGGAACTGTTTACCTGACCTATTCCGATTCTCTGGAACAGGGTTACACTACGTTCCTTGGGAAGGGAGAGCTTGATCTGGAAGAGAGGGAAATAAGCGACTTCGAAGTTCTCGACAGAGCTGAACCTGCAATGGACTCGGGTCAGCACTTCGGGTCACGTGTATTGTATGATGACGGTTATGTTTACTATACAGTTGGTGACAGAGGTGATAAGGACTTTGAACCGGACCACGTCTCACAGCAGACAGGAAATACTCTTGGAACTACACTCAGACTCACGGAAGACGGAGAGGTTCCGGAGGAAAATCCTTTTGTAGAGGATGGTAACTACGACGACAGGATATTTACCTACGGCCATAGAAACGTTCAGGGCATGGTATTGCATCCTGAAACCGGAGAGATCTGGCAGAGCGAGCACGGGGAGAGGGACGGTGACGAGATAAACGTTCTCGAAGAAGGCGGAAACTACGGATGGCCTGTGACCCACTACGGCTGCATATACGGAACCCAAACACCTATAGGCGATGAACCGCACGAAAGGGAGGATATTGTGAATCCTGTATACTACTGGGAATGTACTTCTGGTGGATTTCCACCTGCCGGAATGACCTTTTACAAGGATGATTCAATAGAAGAACTAGATGGTCAGTTACTTGTTGGGAATCTGGCTGGTAGATATCTGGGAAGGTTTGATGTCGATGGCGAGGTGGAAGAGCTAGATCCATTGTTGGATGAGATGGGTTGGAGGATCAGGGACGTTGAGCAGACGCCTGACGGAAGACTGATCATTCTGACGGATGAAGATCCTGCGTTTATACTGCTTGTTGATTCTGGGAACTAAGCTATCAGGGCACCGAATAGCTTAAGTATGTGATAAGAGTAATAGACGGTGTGGTATCTATGATAGTGGAGCCCGAAATAATTACTTCTTCTGTTAGAAACGTTGACTTTCTGAGAGATGTTGGAGAGGTGGAAATTGAGGAGAACGGAAGAGATACAGAGAACGGAGACGTTGTGGTAGTCGAGGTCATAGGTGAGGGAGGATACTACGACAGAGCCGAGGTCGAAGGAGGTGAGATGGTGGGATTGGAGGTGGGGCAGCTACTCGTTGGCGTGCTGGGTGAAAGGAAGGCGGTACAGGGCTTTTCCTCCGAGATTCCCGAGAGACTGGAAAAGGGCGATGAGCTTGATTTCGTTTCTTCGGGTGGTGTTATGGCCAAGTGTGTGAGCTCACCAGAAGGTATAGGTGAGCCTTATAACCTGAAGTTCTTGGGTTTTGTGACCAAGGACGGGAAGAGGGTTAATATATCCGACTATTCCCTGGAGATGTCAGAGAAGCTGGAGGTGGACTGTCCTCTGGTGCTGGTGGCGAGCTCCAGGATGGATGCAGGCAAGACTACTCTGTGTTGTGGACTTGTGAAGAGATTTTTCGAAACAGGTAAGAATGTAGGAGCACTCAAACTAACTGGTGTCACACGGCAAAGAGATACGTTGCTGATGAAGAAAAGCGGTGCCTTGAAGGCCTACGAATTCACAGATTGTGGTCTCCCATCTTCCACAGGCGATTCTGATAAAGCGGTGATGGCGAGTAAAGGACTGATAAACGAGGTGGGAAGGGAAGCAGATGTGGTTGTCGCGGAGTTAGGAGCAGGATTGCTGTCTTCCTACAACGTATTGGAAGTGCTTAAGGACAGTGAAATAAAGAAAGCCTGTGTGAGCCTGGTTTTCATGTCCCTGGATCCGGTGGGTGCCTACGGCGGTATCCGTATACTGGAGGACCACAGTTATACGCCGGACGTTATTTCCGGCCCGTCGACGGATACAGAGGCAGGCAGGGAGAACATAAGGAGATTCACCGATGTTCCCGTTTTAAACGGTATGAAGAGCATGGATGAGATATTTGAAATAGTCCGCAAAAAGGTGTTTCCCGGAGAATGAAAAAAGTAGCCGTTCTATGGGATGAGAGGTATCTACCCGAAACCGGTTTTCCGAAGGATGGTTCCCGTCCTTTCTACGACGATGGGATTAATGATTCTATGGAGTTCATGGCCACGGAAGGCCGTAAAATGGGTGTGGAGATTTACGTGGCACATTTCAGTTCGTATGAAAATAAAGGGCTTATAACTGCCTTCTACTTTGAAGACGGCTGGAAGACAGAAAAGGATATAAAAATAGATCTTGTCTTCGATAAGTTCTACTTTAATGATGAGACCAAGAAATTGAAGTACAGGATCGGGGAGGATATCGGGATCTTCAACAGACCCGAGTTTGAGGAGTTATGTAAGGACAAGCTCAGCGTATACAGTCTTTTTCATAAGAGAGTGCCTAGGACTATAAAGGCCACGGAAGAGGATTTAGATTCGGGACTCGGTGAGATAGATTCCGAAAAGGTCGTTCTGAAGCCGAGATTTGGATCCGGTGGTGAACTTGTGAAGGTCGTGGAGAAGTCCGCTGTAGAAGAGGAATTGAATGAATTTGACACAGAAGATCTAAGGAAGGGCAAAGTCCTTGTCCAGGAGTTTAAGGACTCTTCGAACGGCGTCCCTTTTTTAGAAGTAAATGGAGTACATGATCTACGTGTGATATTAGTTGATGGAGAGATTTCCTACTCCTTCGTGAGAATGCCAAAGTCCGGATGTATAAGTAACGTGAGTAGGGGAGGCAGTATGGATTTTGTATCCACCGAAAAGCTTCCTGAGGAGCTTGTGGAAATCATCGAAGAGATAGATTATAGGCTTAGGGAAAACGAAAAGCGCGTATATTCGACTGACTTTCTTTACGACGAAGAAGGCAGGCCCTGGCTTATAGAGCTTAACTCAAAGCCCGGTATAAAGTTCGGAGATGAGAGAGTTACGGAGGCAAAGAAAAAGTTCATAAGAGATATACTAGCAATACTTGGAAGTTAAACGCCTTCGCTTGCCTTCATGTCCAGGGTTTTTTGATGGACAAAATTTACAATCTTTTCGGGGATATCTACTCCGGCAGCTTCAGATGTCTCATCGGTTATCCCCGGTGATGCGTTTATCTCAACTATGTGTCCGCCATCTTCTGATTCTATTATATCGACTCCACATATATCGAACCCGGCTATCCTCGAGGCCCTAACGGCCATGTTTCTCATTTCTTCCGGTGCATCGAACTTTTTGCGCTCGCCGCCTCTGGAAATGTTGGAGCGCCACTCCTTTTCCAGCCCGATCCTTTTGTAGGAATAAGTATTGTCTCCTATTACAATTATCCGTATGTCCTCTCCTGGATTCTCTATGAAGTCCTGTAGACATATATCCTGTTCGAACACTTCCAGCGTGTCTATTATAGGCCGAAGTTCGGACTCGTCCTTAGCACGCATGATTCCCTTCCCTCCGTAGCCCGATATTAGTTTTATAGTAACAGGATAACCTATACTCTTCGCAGCTTCTGCTGCTGTCTCCGTGGACAGCGTGTAGATGGATCTCGGTATCCTCACCTTACCACCACTGAGTTCCTTCATGGTGTAGAACTTGTTAGATGATATTGGAAAAGAGTCTGAATCCATTTGGACATAGGTATCGGTTTCATTGAGTATCTCTATGAGCTGCTCGGAAAACAGTAGGTCTTCACCGGCCAGCCTAGGAAATACAGCGTCGAACTCCGAGAGGTCGGTGTTTTTGTACATCACCCTTGGCTTACCGTCTTCGCTGTATTCGTACCTCACCCTTTCGATCGGAACCGCCAGAACACTCTCAAAATACTCCTCTGCCTTCTCTATTATATACGGATGTTGTTCCAGGAAAGGTGTGTATATTATTGCAAACTTCATTCATCATCACCGTTTTCAGTTTCCTCTGGTTTCAGCATCTCAGCAACCTTTTCGAACGCGTCTTTTCCGGAAACTTTTTTGAACCTCTCTATATCCGGATTCATATGTATGTCCACTACCCTTGAATCAACAATCCTTACGGAGCACAGCTTCGAACCTATTGCTTCTGCAGCTTCTTTGACTACTTCGGTCAGTTCAGTAGGAGGTTTGTGGTATTTTTCACTGCACTTGTCCCTCTTCGGAGACTTTCTCCAGGAATCGCCCGTTATCTTGGTTGAAATTATATCGCCGTCTATGTAGAGACAGTCGTAGACATCACCTTCCAGGAACTCCTGTACAAGCATGTAGTTCTTGCCATGTTCAAGGCTTTCCGAAAAAGCTTCCATGTCTTCAGGATCTCCGGTTTTCATTATATCTCTGCGGACGAACCCTTCCATCTGTATGCATACTATTTCGCCCTCGATCTCTTTCTGCAGGCTTGTTGCGGATTTCTGGGAGGAAACCACATAGGTCTTCGGTATCGGAACCCCCCTCTCGTTGAGGACCTTGAAGAGGTAGGGTTTCTTCGCTATCATGTAGTACGAGGCACCTTCAATGCTGGTATTTATGTCGCTCTCCGTCAACGTCTCGAGAAATATTTTCGTAAAGGTGATGGCCTTCGGGGTAGGTCTTATGAAAAGCGAATCGTAGTCTTCAACCTTTCCTCCATTTACATACGAAACTACGTTATTGTCTTCTACATCTATCTTGATATCCCGTATAGAACAGGTCTCAACATCTCCGAAGTATGGAGCAAACTTCTCGCCGATGGACTGGTCCTCAGTTATCGTCAATAAATTCATCTAGACCCCCTGTAGATTCGTCTTCCTCGTCTGGTTCCCACATTCTCCTGACCTTCTCGTCGGATCTCCAATCCTCGACAAATTCCGTAACCGACCCGGGTATTACCTCCTTAAGTATGCTTCCCTTTCTGACTATTTTTGAGAGCTGAACCTCCAGGCTCTTTGAAAGCTTGTCGTAGAGCTTCGGATGTGAGTAGATCAGGCCTTCCTTCAGCCTCCAGTACGCCGTGGTACCCTTTGGCGCCATCGGTATATATCCTCTTGTCTTGTCGTGCTCCTTCATAGCTTTCGACATATCATCGTAGCTCACGTAGTAGACTCCCCCGCTCTTAGAACTTGGATCCATCACAAGAACCTCCTCACCCTCTACACCCAAACAAAGAACGAAGTGGCCTGTCGTGGCGTCCGGGAATATTACAGGCTTCATGAAGTGAAGTATAACCAGTGCACCGTCGTTTAACCATACTTTGAGCTCCCTCTTGAGGTTGCTTATTTCTCCGTATGGTATGTAACTGGCCCTCACCTCCTTGTTCGTAAGTTTTTCAACGGCTTCAGCCAGATCCTCGCCCTCTGTACCTCCGTCCCTTTTTGTGTTTGCTTTCTCGCCTATCTCTTCTTGGCTTATATCGTACCCGAAGACTGCGAGAGCCATCTCTGCGGATGCCGGTCCACAGTAGGATGGGTTCTGTGCCGTGAAGTAGTTCGTTATTTCGTCCAGAGTCTCTACATCGGCCTTCGTTCTTTTGAAGTAGATCTCACCGTCCATGGCCTCGGTATTTGGGATAAACATGAAGTATCCCGAGTCCGTTGATATGGTGGTGCCGAACTTCGTTATGTCGCGTATTTCTCCTGACTCATCCTTGAACTTTATCTTCCTACCCTTCTTGAACATGTTGGAACTCTTTAGGTAAAAGCCGGCGGCGTAGTTTATGACCAGATCTTTGAAACCGAAGAAAAGTACAAGTGCAACCACGAAGACTATAGCATACGAAGCTGCTGTAAGGGTCTCACGGAGCAGATAGGGTGAGACACCCGTCTGAACTACCGCCATCTGTATGACGAGGATGTAGAGGAATATTTTGAATACCTTGAGTATTATGTTCACGGTTCTGGAGCTCAGTCCGAAGTCCTCGGTGAACTCTTCGAGATCAAGGGCATCGAAAAACCTCTCCAACAAGTCCATCGTTAGGTTTACAACTATGAATCCCAGAACTATTATGAGGATCGTCGAAATTAGCATTGGAAGATTGTTGACGACCTGTGCTATTATCCTGTTGGTCATGGGTGCATTCAGGTACAGAAGTGCGATAAGTATTACTACTATAAGCGTGATATACTCCACGAAACGCGAAGGCTCGTTCTTTCTCTGCTTGACCTTTTCAGTAGTACCCTTGGTCGATACCCTTTTCATCGCAACGTGGAAGGAGAGTTTCGAGAGAAGCTTGGTCAGAAGTACACCTGCTATGAGTATTATTATAGTTCCTATTACCCTGCCCTTCGTGGGCTCCAAGAAGAACTCCGTCAGTGCACTTATATATTGTTCTAACATCCAGATCGGACGTTTTGAACTATTACTGTTTTAACCCCTTGACATTTACATTTCACTAATTTAAAACTATCCCCTGATATTGAGGTATTTGCGTAGTAGCCCTTGGATTTGAGAGGAGAACGAAAACCCGTTCCCTCCGAAACCATTTTTCTCAATATCAACATAACAGTCGAGACAGAGAATTTCTCCTCTCTTCTCTGAATATCTGTTCTCTGATCTCCAGATTTTTCCACACTTACTGCATATGGGCAAGTTCTCACCAGACCAGTACGAATTCGGTCGGAAACTTATAAATTTTTTGTCCCGAACACCGCACAAGATTTAAATATGTAAAGGATTAACTTAAGGAAGTGTTTTGAGATGGAACTTAAGTGTAACTCTTGTGGCACCAATCTGGTAGGCGAGGACGACTTTGTCAGATTTGACTGTCCAAGCTGTGGAGAAACCACCGTAGTCAGGTGCAGGAAGTGTCGCAGGAAAAAGAACACTTACAGGTGCGACGAGTGCGGTTTTGAAGGACCGTGATCTTTAAATTACTGGGAACTCAAAAACTGAGTAACCAAAGGTGTTTACATGCCCGGAATGTTTGCAGCAAGAAAACTAAAAAAGGATAGGAAGAAGTTCCGCTGGAAGGAAAAGGACTACAAGGACAGGATTACACAGTTTAAGAAGAAGAGAAGTCCTTTGGAGGGAGCTCCACAGGCCAAGGGAATAGTCCTTGAGAAGCGGGCAGTCGAAGCTATCCAGCCTAACTCTGCCCTGAGAAAATGTGTCAGAATCCAGCTCCTGAAGAACGGAAAAAGGGTAACTGCCTTCTGTCCAGGCGACGGTGCCATAGAGCATATAGATGAGCATGATGAGGTTTTGATCGAGGGACTGGGTGGTTCGGGTAAAGGTGCCAAGGGTGATATTCCTGGCGTCCGATGGAAGGTTATACAGGCCAATGGCGTTTCTCTTAAAGAGCTCGTTGCAGGAAACAAGGAGAAACCAACGAGATGATTTCTATGAAAATGTTTGACCGATGGGAAGTTGAAGGAATCGAGCCCGATGATCCGGGTCTCAAGGACCACATAAAACTTGAGCCTGTTCTTGCTCCGAGAAAGTCGCACGGCAGGCACGCAGGCGACCGTTTTTCAAAGAACGATATTAACCTTGTCGAGAGGCTTATGAACCATCTCATGGGCCCTGGTCACAGGGGCAAGAAGCACAAGATAAGTTCCGGAATGTGTGGCGGAGACTCGTCAAGCGTCTGGAAGATAGTCAAGGAGGCACTGACTATAATCGAGGACAGGAAGGATGAGAATCCATTGAAAGTTCTACTCGGGGCTGTTGAAAATACTGCCCCTGCAGAGGAGGTATCTTCTTACCAGGTTGGATCTATAATCAAGAGGAAGGCTGTTATAACTGCACCTCAGAGACGCATTGATCTGTCCCTGAGGCATATAGCCCAGGGAGCTTACTCGGACTCCGTAGGGAGCAAAAAAACAATGGCCGAGTGTCTTGCCAATGAGATACTGTCTGCTTACGATGAGAAGAGGGAGTCTTACGCCCTGAGACTGAAGGAGCGCTTCGAGAGAGAGGCGAAGGGTGCAAGGTAAGCTATTTATATCAGAGGTTAAAAGTTCCTAAGGTAAATAAGAAAGAGCATACAGAGGGATAAAAGATGGCGAAAGAAAAACTGGCCGAACGTGTAAAGGACCTGATGAGCAGCCAAAAACAGATAAGGAACATAGGTACAGCTGCGCATATCGATCACGGAAAGACAACGCTCACCGACAATCTTCTAGCAGGAGCCGGCATGATATCCGACGAACTGGCAGGCGAGCAGCTATTCATGGACTACGACGACCAGGAACAGGAGAGGGGTATCACAATATACTCAGCCAATGTATCCATGGTCCACAGGTTCCAGGAAGATGACTATCTTATAAACCTGATAGATACACCCGGCCATGTTGACTTCGGAGGAGACGTTACAAGGGCTATGAGGGCTGTGGACGGTGTCATAGTTCTGGCATGTGCCGTCGAGGGTGTTATGCCACAGACCGAGACTGTTATACAGCAGGCTCTCAAAGAGAGGGTTAAACCCGTTCTTTTCATAAACAAGGTCGATAGGCTCATAAACGAGCTTGAGATGGATTCCGAGGGTATGCAGCAGAAGTTTATGAAGATCATAGCCGAGGTAAACAATCTGATAAGGAAGTACGCCGAGGAGGAGTACAAGGACAAGTGGACTGTTTCCGTAGAAGACGGTTCCGTTATGTTCGGTTCTGCTCTCAAGAACTGGGCTATTTCGATGCCCTACATGAAGGAGAGTGGGATTACCTTTAATGACATACAGGAAAAGTGCTCAGAAAAGAAGCACAAAGAGCTGTGGGAGGAAGCTCCTCTGCACAGGATAGTTCTCAACGGTATAATCCGTCACCTGCCAAATCCTATAAAGGCACAGGACTACAGGATACCAAAGATCTGGCCCGGGGACGAGGAGTCGGAGGCGGGAAAGGATATGAAGGGCTGCAAGGCAGATGGAAAACTTGCGGCGATAACAACCAAGGTTTACGACGATCCGCATGCAGGATCCGTTGCCACCGGTAGAGTTTTTTCTGGTAAGCTTAAGGAAGGACAAGAGGTTCACCTTGTGGGCCAACACAAAGACGAGAGGGTGCAGCAGGTCTGTATCTACAAAGGACAGGAGAGAATTCAGATGGAAGAGGTCCAGGCCGGAAATATAATAGGTCTGGTCGGTGTTCCTGATGCCTTCTCAGGTGAAACTATATGCGATCCAGAGCATAAGATAGTTCCTTTCGAGGAGATAAAGCATGTCTTTGAGCCAGTTGTTACCAAGGCCGTGGAGGCCAAGAAGACCAAGGACCTCCCGGATCTGGTTCAGTTCCTGAGGAAGACCAGCCGTGAAGATCCGACACTGGAGGTGGAGATAGACGAGGAGACAGGCGAGCATCTGGTCTCCGGTCTAGGTGAGCTACATATACAGGCAAAGGTTGAGAAGGGACTCAAACAGGAAGGCATACCCATAGAGAGTTCTCAGCCCATCGTGGTCTACAGGGAGACGGTCAAGGGCGAAAGTGATACCTTTGAAGGTAAGAGCCCCAACAAGCACAACAAGTTCTATTTCGAGGTAGCTCCTCTGGACGATGATGTGTATAAGGCTATAGTCGAAGGCGATATAGAGGAGGGAGAATACAAAGGCAAGGACAGTGATCTTGCAAACAAGTTAAAGGACCTGGGGATGGACGATAATGACGCTGAAGGAGTTGAACTCATAAAGGAGAAGAATATATTCACTGATGCGACCAAGGGTATTCAGTACCTGAACGATACCATAGAACTTGTTCGAGAGGCCGTAAGTAAGATAATAGACGAGGGCCCTCTGGCAAGGGAGCCTTGTTCCAAGATACTGATAAGGCTTGTTGATGCAAAGCTACACGAGGATGCCATTCACAGGGGTCCGGCTCAGGTAACGCCCGCTGTGAGAAGTGCAGTCAACAATTCGATTCTGACTTCAAACGCAACCCTACTGGAGCCGAAGCAGATTCTGCGGGTAGAATCTCCACAGGAGCATATGGGAAACGTCATGACCGAGGTCCAGAACAGGAGAGGTGAGGTTATAAACGTCGATACCGAGGAGGGCGTCGCAGTTCTTACTGTCAAACTACCCGTGGAGGAGATGTTTGGCTTCGAGGGAGAACTTAAATCTTCCACGGAGGGCAAGGGCTTCTACTATCTGAAGGATGTTCTCTTCGAGTATATGCCCGACAGTCTCAGGAATGAAAGGATAAAGGACATCAGGGAGAGGAAAGGTCTCGGAAGGGAAATTCCTCAACCAGAGGCGTGAAGCTTATAAACTAGTATTTATAAAGGAAGAACACATATTACAAAAGGGTATAATTTCATAGTCTAAAGGAGGTGTGAATATGGCAGACAAACCACATTTGAACCTGGTCACGATAGGTCATGTAGACCACGGCAAGTCCACACTGTTAGGGAGACTGCTCTACGATACAGGAAATCTACCGGACAAGGAGTACAAGAAGCTGGAAGAAGCAGCGAAGGAAGCAGGCAAGGAGACCTTTGCCTTTGCTTTCGCTATGGACAACCTGAAGGAGGAGAGAGAAAGAGGCGTGACGATCGACGTCATGCACACGGAGTTCGACACAGACAACTACCACTTCACGGTCATCGATGCACCTGGCCATAGAGACTTCGTGAAGAACATGATCACGGGAGCTTCTCAGGCCGATGCAGCCATGCTTGTTGTCTCAGCAAAGGACGGTGTGCAAGACCAAACGAAGGAGCACAGCTACCTGGCAAAGGTTCTTGGTGTTAGTGAGCTCATAGTTGCTATCAACAAGATGGACACGGTCGACTACTCGGAGGACAAGTTCAAGGAAGTGAAGAAGCAGGCCACGGATCTATTGAAGAGCATTGGTTTCAAGACCGATGATATACCATTTGTACCGGTATCAGCCTACTACGGCGACAACGTAGCTGAACCCAAGGACGAAATGGACTGGTACGATGGACCTACAATCCGTGAGCTACTGGACAGTCTTGAAGAGCCCACAAAGCCTGTTGACAAGCCTATGAGGATTCCTATCCAGGACGTTTACACCATTACAGGTGTAGGTACGGTTCCTGTAGGTAAGGTAGAAACAGGTAAGATCAAGAAGGGCGACAAAGTTCTGTTCTTGCCTTCCGATGCGACAGGAGAAGTCAAGTCGATTGAGATGCACCACAACGAAGTAGATGAGGCACAGGCCGGTGACAACATAGGCTTCAACACCAGAGGAATTTCCAAGGAGGACATCAAGAGAGGAGACATTGCATGCAGTCCAGACGATCCTGTTACTGTAGCGAAGGAGTTCAGAGCCCAGATAATCGTCATGGAGCATCCCAACGTTATCGCCGAGGGATACACGCCTGTTTTCCACTGCAACACTGCGCAGATCGCTTCGAAGTTTATTGACCTCGAGAAAAAGGTCGACTCAAAGACCGGTGAGACGCTAGAAGAGAATCCAGACTACCTGAAGACAGGTGATTCAGCAGTGGTCAAGATCAAGCCTACAGAACCAATGGCGCTTGAAGAACAGGGCGAGTTCCCAGAACTTAGTAGGTTCGCGATCAGGGACATGGGTAAGACCGTGGCTGCAGGAATCTGCATAGAAGTTACCGAAGAGGCCTAAAACCACCTTCAATTTTTATTTTACTTTAATTATCTATTTGCTTTTTCTGTTCCTGGTACACCAAAAGCTATTTAAATTCTAACATTCCAAAAACGTATGCCGTGATAGTATGCCAGGAAAGGCGAGGATAAATTTGGCCGGAAAGGACCATGGGGTTCTGGAAGAAATCTGTTCCAGAATTACGAGTATTGCAGAGAAATACGGTGTTGCTTATTCCGGTCCTATACCGCTTCCAACCAAAAAACTGAGGGTTCCTGTGATGAGGACACCCTCCGGTCAGGGAACAGGACATGGGAATGCGACTTGGGATCACTACGAGATGAGGATTCACAAGCGCCTTATAGAAATGGAGGCAAACAAGCGTGCTCTGAGACGTATAATGGGAACCGAGATTCCTGAAGAGGTCAACATCGAGATAGAGCTTGAGGATTGAAAAAGTTTCTTCTTAATTAATTTAAAGTTCAAGGATAATTTCTCAAGGAGAGGCAACAACATCCCTATGCCGGGGTAGCGAAGTCAGGTCCACCGCGCCAGCTTGGAGCTATCCACTGAAAAGCTGGTGGGCGTTAAGGGGCCCACAGGATCTTCCTGTGCCTTCAAGACGAAGCCCGCGTGGGTTCAAATCCCACCCCCGGCGCTAACTCAGATCTTCTGAGAAATTTAGGCCTACAGCTTCCAAAGAAAGTTTATAAATTTCTATAGTATTACCCCGGGTACATTTTTCATAATCCATTAACCTCTAACAAAGCCTTTACAGTACCAAGAAATTCCTCGGAAAATTTTATAATCTCCCTCGCTTCATCTTCTCCGACTTCCTCGTCCGGATATCTAAGTTTACTATACCTCATCATCTTTCTACTCAATTCTCTACAAACTTGATTTCCAACCCTATCTCGAAAGTGCTTACCGAACTCCCCGCCCACATTATGAGTTTTGTGTTCTTCTCCTGTTTTCATAACCAAAGCAGCCTTTGCTGCAAGTTCTGCAGAGTGCAATGCATTGAAAGCAGCAGGTTCTGGTGCACTTTTCAGGGAAGATTTTGCAGCCTTCAGCCACTCTTCCGCAGATTTCAAATACTCCTGTACCTTTCCATTTTCTCCCATATTTCATCACTTCCACTATCGTAAATAATAATCCCATCTTTCTTTATTTCGTCGGTAATGCCTCCACCCTCATTCAGCTCTTCAAACGTCACGAAATGAGGGTTCATTGAGCTCTCAACTTCCTTCTGCATAGAAACTTCAGAAATTTCATCTTTTATACTTAACTTATTTTCCTCGCTCCAGTTTGAAGAAACAAAGGCCACATCTATATCACTCTTCCACGTAGCCTCGCCTCTGGCAACCGAACCGAAGAGTATGACATTCAGGTTATCCTTCTCCAAAGGTAGCTTCTCTAAGTAAGACAAAACCTCTTCTTTGTACTTCTCTTGAGAAATCTGATTTACAAGGGGGAATTGAGAGTCAAGGGGTGAATCCACTTCGAAGTGAACTACAAAGCCTCTTTCATCGATGGATATCATGGCCGAGTAGTTGCCGAGGCCGTACTTCTTAATCTTTCCTCGCTCCCCTGGAACACTCTGGCTCTTAACTATACCTCTTCCCTCCATCTTATCTAGATGCTTCAAAAGAGCCTGCTTAGAAACGCCTATCTTCTCGGACAGCTCCTTCAGCGACCTCCTACCAGATAGCAATTCGTTGATTATCTTCTTCTTCGTTTCGGATCTCCCTTCACCAAAAAGACCTATCATCCTATCATATCACTTAGTTTTTTATTATTCTCATTTAATTAACCTATAAACTTATAAGTTTATAAGTTAATACTACATTGCCTCTCCACTCTTAAAAAACTTTATCCCGCCCCTGCAAGAACGATGCCTGATCAGTCCCCTACCCCCCTCCTTCTGTGCCCAAGCCAAAACCTACATGGGTTCAAAAGTTGTAACTGAAGTTTCATACTTTCAGCTTAACTGAAAGTCCCGCCCCCGGCGCCACAATTAATACCAAAGGTCCTAAACTATCCTGCAAAGATCAGGGCTCAGAAAATCGTCACTATCCCTATGCCTATTGCGACGAGGGTCGAGTGGTAGATTGCGGTTCCTGCTCCGGATACCAGGACGAACTTCCAGGGTTTGGTCCTTTCCATTCCGGCAGGGATGGTCAGAAAGCCTCGTACACCCGGGATCATGTTGGATATAAAAACTGCCTTAAGTCCATGTCTTTCGAACTTGTCCTCGGCCTTTTCGAGCTTGTCCTCCGCGACCTTTATATAACGGTGTTCCAGTATCTTCTCCTTGTTCTTACGGACCTGGATTAGCAGCCAGTACTGGCCTATGGTCGAGGAAAGTGCCGTGAAGGTTACCAACAGAAAATAGTGGCGGGTCTGGGTGGCGTAGAGGACGACGGCGGCAGGGAGTATAAAGTCCGTCGGTAGCAGCTTTCCAAAGAGAGAACCCTCCAGAAAGAAGACTATGGCCAGGAAAGGGATTCCTATATCGATCAGCAGCTCGTATGTCAGTGCCTCAAGGCCCAGAATCTTAACCACCCATTATATCTTTTTTCGCACTCAAAAAAACGTTTTTTAGCCTCTTGAAACTGCGCTCTATAAACAGGGCGTGTAGGAAAGATGTGACGGAGCTCAGAAACGTTGTCGTCCAGCTCACTTCTTTTTTCTCTGTGTATCCCGATCGGAAACTCATGTAGTTTGGGGTCTGCCTGACACTGGAAAAAAGTGTAAGTTCGTCCACCCATTTCAGAGTCTCGGGGGCATCCAGTCTGGAGTACTCGTGATCTATAAGGTATATATCATCGCCGTCTACAATCATATTATAGAGTCTGAAGTCCCTCAATGCCACGTCCATATCGTGGAGTTTGGATAGAAAGCCCCCTACCTTCCTGCCGAGCTCGGTTGCTTCATCTTCTGTACAGGACTCCAGGAACTCGAAACCCGGCTGTCCTGAAACCTTCTCGAACTCTATAGCTTTTTCGCCCACGGTCAGTACTTCAGGTGCCTTTAAACCTGCATCCCGTACCTTTTCCTTGACCTTCACCTCGTTTTCCATCCTTTCCTTCCTGTTGACGTAGCTTAGCTCTAGGACAAGAAGGTTGGTGATAGTGGTATAAAAACCGGTTATGGGGTATTTCGGATACACCTTTACGACCGTCCCGTATTTGGTAAAGAAGACCTTGTTTGTAAGCGCATCTTTGTCTCTTTCTGCGTCTTCGATCTTTGAGGATATCTCCTCTACGACTTCTTCTTGCACAGAGCTCATCTAATATACCAAAAATTTCAATATTATTAAACCTGTAGTTTCGAGGTAAGAGAGCCCATGGGATAAGACAATCTTTAAATACCTTAGTTTCTAAGTTATGGTTGTCTCTCAGCGTAAGGGAAGGCGGTTTAAGACTTCCTGACTTGAAAGCAGAGTCTTTCAAGACCCGTTTGGTAGAAAGTCAGTAGAAAAGCCTGGTCCACCATTGCTCGTGCAGGCGCCCAGCCTTGGAAGCTATGTAAAGATACGGAATATTTAAAAATTCCGTGGTTTGACCCACACGTTTTTAAAGGTTTACGTGGTAAAAAATAGAGGTTAAGTGATAGTATGCCGGAAACAAGAAGTCCAAGAAAAGGATCAAAGGGAGTTTGGCCCAGGAAACGGGCTAGCCGTATGTATCCTTCGATAGACTCGTGGAGGGAGACGGATGAATGCAAGCCACTGGCCTTTGCCGGATACAAGGCGGGAATGACCCAGGTTACTATGAAGGACCTGAGGAAGACTTCCCCGACAAAAAATCAGATTATTTCTGTTCCTGTAACTGTTATCGACACGCCACCTCTTCTGGTCCTCGGAGCACGCTCCTACAAAAGAACTGTTGATGGTTTAAATGTTCTTGAGGAGATCGGAGCCTCCGGAGAAGATATTCCAAAAAAGCTACGTGACAAAGTTGCTTTTGCCGAGAAGGATGGTTTTGAGGAGGGAGACGGAGAGGAAGTGAGGCTTATAGTATGTACGCAACCGTACAGAAGCGGCCTGGGAAAGAAGAGTCCTGAGGTCTTTGAGGTTCCTCTTGGAGGAAGTTTTGAGGAGCAGAAGGAGTATGCCGAAGAAAAAATAGGAGAGGAGCTGGAGGTGGAAGACCTTTTCGAAGAGGGCGAATTTATCGATGCTATATCTGTTACTAAAGGTAAAGGATATGAGGGTCCTGTGAAGAGGTACGGTGCAACCGTGGACAGGAGGAAGGATGAAAATCCAAGACATGTCGGAAGCATGGGATCCAGGGGCCAGGGGAGGGTACTTCATACAGCACCTCAGCCAGGACAGCACGGCTTTCACAGGAGGACGGACGAGTGTAAGCATCTACTGGGGACGTTCGATGCCGAGGATGTCAATCCGGAGGATGGTTTCAACAACTACGGTCTTGTGAAGGAGAGCTCCGTGCTTGTTAAGGGAAGCGTACCTGGACCAGAGAAGCGGCTTGTGATCTTCAGAAATAGTATAAAGAAGGGCAGTAAGCTGCCTGTTGAAATAAAGGACATAAATACTTCAAGCAAACAGGGTGTATGATATGGTCAAAATACTGTCTTTGGACGGAGAAGAGAAGCGTGAACGAAAGCTGCCCGAGGTTTTCAATGAGAACTACAGACCTGATCTTATAAAGAGGGCAGTAGAGCACTACCGTTCGAAGAAAAGGCAGAGCTACGGTGCTGACAGGAGAGCCGGAATGAAGACATCCGCCCATTACGAGGGCTCCAGACATGTGGGTCCGAATTCACAGATGATGAATAGAGAGATGTCGAGGATGCCAAGGGAACACGGTGACACCGCCAGGAGGTTCCGGGCACTACTTGCTCCTCATGCAGTAGGTGGTATCAAGGCACATCCACCCAAGCCCGAGAAGAAGAGGGCAAAGGAGATGAACAAGAAGGAAAAGAAGAAGGCAACGCGGAGTGCTATAGCTTCAACGGCTAATGGGGAAGCGGTTAGAGACAGGAACCATCGGTTTGATGGTGAGCTTCCTATGGTTGTCGAGGACGATCTCCAGTCCCTGAAGAAGACATCGGAGGTCGAGAACTTTTTAAGAAATATAGGTCTGGGGGAGGATCTGGAAAGGGCCAAGGATAAGAAGGTCAGGTCCGGAAAAGGTAAAATGAGGGGAAGAAAATACAAGAGAAAGAAGTCGGTCCTGATAGTAGTCAGCGAGGACGAAGGTATAAAAAGATCCGCTGGCAATATACCCGGAGTCGAAGTGGTCAAGGTCGATGACCTGAACTCGGAGGTCCTTTCTCCGGGAGCGCACGGTGCAAGATTAACAGTATATACTGAGTCCGCTCTGGACGAGATAGATGAGAGGTGGGCAATTTGAAATCAGGAGATTTCAAGCTTGAAGAGACGGAGGTTTTCAAGAGATGAAGAAACCTATGGACGTAATAAAGTATCCGCATCTGACCGAGAAGTCTGTAAACATGGTCGAGGAGGAAAACAAGCTCGTGTTCATAGTTGATGATGGAGCGGACAAGAGACAGGTAAAATGGGCCGTTGAGCAGGAGTTTGGCGTCAGCGTACTGGAAGTCAACGCCCTAAACACAATGAAAGGTAACAAAAAAGCTATAGTTAAACTTTCCGATGAGGACAACGCCATAGATATAGCAACACGTCTTGGAATGCTATAGATACAGTTTATGTGATAACATGCCCAAAAGAACGAGATCCAGAAGAATGGGAAGCAGCAGGAACATAAGGACGCCTAGCCATCGCTATGACAAGGAAGCAGATTTCGATGACGTAAAGGGCGAAGTCGTGGATATAGTTCACGATCCTGCAAGGTCTGCTCCGCTGGCTAAGGTGAAGCTGGAGGACGGTGAGGAGAGAAGTATAATAGCTTCCGAGGGTCTGGAGACAGGTGATATAGTGAAGTGTGGTATCTCCGCACCCATAGAACCCGGAAACCGACTGAAGCTTGCGGAGATTCCGGAAGGTGTTCCCGTTCATTCGGTGGAGACCAAACCAGATGAAGGCGGGAAGCTAGTGAGGGCATCCGGAACACATGCAACTGTGAAGCTACACGACATAGATAAGACGGTTTTGGAGCTTCCCTCCGGGAAGATAAAGATACTGAATCCGGAATGTAAAGCGACGGTCGGGGTCGTGGCAGGCGGTGGAAGAAAGGAGAAGCCGTTCGTAAAGGCAGGCAACAAGTATAAAGCCAAGAAAGCTCGTGGAAAGAAGTATCCTATAACATCTGCCGTTTCGATGAATGCAGTGGACCATCCCTTTGGTGGTTCCACAAGACCAGGTAAGCCCAAAACCACGAAAAGAACGGCACCACCCGGACAGAAGACGGGTTCGTTTGGTGCAAAGTCGTCCGGTAGAAAAAAGAATAAATAACGTGATTTATATGCCAAAGGATTTTCAGTTCAGGGGCAAGACGCTGGAAGAACTCAGAGAGATGAATCTGAGCGAGTTTGCAAAGCTGTTGGATTCGAGGAAAAGAAGAAGTTTGATGAGAGGTCTGACAGATGCTCAAAAGAAGCTCCTAAGTAAAATAAGAGACGGAGAAGAGTACGTGAAGACACATGCAAGGGACATGGTGATTCTACCAGAGATGGTGGGAACAACTATAGGAGTTCACAATGGCAAGGACTTCATTGATGTAGAGATCGAACCAAGGATGATAGGTCATTACTTGGGAGAGCTCGCAGGAACCAGAAAGAGCGTTGACCATTCTGCGCCAGGTCTCGGTGCAACGAGAACCTCGAAGCACGTACCCCTGAAGTAAGGAGGAGAAAAATATGGTAGGTTATCCGGTTGAGGTCGAAGAAAAGAATGTGAAGGCATCCGGGATAAATCTGAGAATATCCAGGAAGAAGGCACATATGATATGCAAGGAGATGAACAGGAACAAGATGAAGTTTGAAAGGGCAAAGGAGTTTGTAGAGAACTTGATTGAGGGCGAGGAAAATATAGACGGAAAGACCTACAGAAAGGCGGCGGAAGGTATACTTGAGGTACTGGAAAACGCAGAGAACAATGCAGAGTTCAAAGGAATGGACAAGAGCAAGCTCAGGGTGAAGACAATAACCGCAGAACCAGGAACAACTCTTAGGAGGATGAGGAGAAGGCGTGATTTTGGAAACAGGCTGAAAACAGCAAACGTTAAACTGGTATTGGAGAGAGGTTGAGATGACACTAGAAAAGCAGTTTATAGATAAAGGGATAAAGAAGAACCAGCTCGAGAACTTTTTTGAGAGGGAGTATCCAAGGGCCGGGTACACTGGCTGTGATATACAGAGGACCCCTATGGGAGTCAAGATAACCATATATGCGGACAAGCCTGGGCTTATTATAGGTAGAGGCGGTGGAAGGATAGATGAGATTACTAAAAAACTTGAAGAAGAGTTTGGTTTTGAGGATCCCCAGATAGATGTCCAGGAGATAGAGAGACCGGAGCTCGATGCGAAGATAATGGCAAAGGAAATAAAGAATGCAATAGAAAGCGGTGCAAACTACAGGAGAGTTGGTAGCGGTGTGCTCAGAAGTATAATACAGAGGGGAGCTGCGGGAGCCGAGATAGAGATTTCAGGAAAGCTTTCCGGGTCCAGAGGCAGAACAGAAAGGTTTCAGGATGGTTACATGAAAAGCTGCGGGGAACCTGCCAAGAGGCTTGTGGACGAGGCAGTGGTTCATGCCAAGACAAAACCCGGTACGATAGGCGTAAAGGTAAGGATAATGGAGGAGAAGCCGGAGGAAATTTTCGAAAAGGAGCTTGTGGAAGAAGATGCCGATGCAGAGACCGAGGAAAGAGAGGAGGAAGAATTTGAGCTAGGAGAAGACAAGATAAACGATATAATAGATTCCTCTATAAAAGAGGCAAAGGAGAAGATCAAGGATTTGGATGAAAACTTGACACTTGATGACTACAAGGAAATACTGGAATACGAGGTCGACGATAAAAAGAGGAAGGGTATGCTGAAGTTCCTCGAGAAAAGGGTAGATAATATGGAGGAGGATGAGTAGAATGGTCCTACTGAGAACAGAAGAACTGGAGGATATGAGCAGGAAAGAACTGGAGGAAAAGATGGATGAGCTTCAGTTGGAGCTGGCCAAGGAAAAGGCACAGGTAAAGATAGGCGGTGTACCCGAGAATCCAGGTAAGATGAATGAGATGAGAAAAACCATAGCAAGGATAAAAACTATGTTGTCCGAGATGTGAGGTGAAAATAAATCGCTAACTGCCCCAACTGTGGACAGCCCGAGGAACTCTGCGTCTGTGACACGATAGCAAAGGAGGAAAAAAAGATAAAGGTAAGTAAGACCAGGAGAAGCTATGGCAAGGAGCTTACGATAATAGAGAACATCTCAGAGGACATGGACTCCAAGAAACTTGCAAAGAAGCTCAAAAAGAACCTAGCATGTGGCGGTACTTACAAGGAAGGTAGGATCGAACTGCAGGGTGATCATCTCAGGAGGATAAAGGACCTCCTGATAGAAGAGGGCTTCCCTGAGGAAAAGATAGAAGTAAGGAACTGATATGAGAACTTTGGAAAACCTCCCTAGACACGAGCTCATAGGCCTCAAGGTCGAGGTACTGATGAGCGAAAACAGACCGGAGGAAGGCATAGAGGGAAAGATAATAGACGAAGGGAAAAGCGTTTTAAAGATTGAATGTGAAGGTGAAGAGAAAACTGTTCAAAAGCAAGGTCGTGTTTTCAAGTTTCACCTTCCCTCCGGACATAAGTGTAAGATGGACGGCGAAGTTTTGGTAGGACGTCCCGAGGAAAGAATAAAGAAAAAGTTGAAAAAATGGTGAGAAAATGGCACTAGGACTTGATGTGAAGGCTCCGAAAAAGGAGTGTGAAGACAGGAACTGTCCCTTCCATGGGAACCTGTCGATTAGAGGTAAGGTTTTTGAAGGAACCGTTGTATCCAGGACGGAAAAAACCGTGACAGTTCAGTGGCAGTACTATCATTACGTGCCAAAATACGAGAGATACATGAGAAGAAATACGAAGGTTATGTGCCACTGTCCTCCCTGCGTCGAAGTGGAGGAAGGCGACGAAGTAAAGATAGGTGAAACCAGACCAATATCAAAGGGCAAGAGCTTCGTTGTTCTTGAAGTGATGGGTGAATAAAATGAGATCTATTGGAAGCAGTGTGACGAGAGGAATCAACGTGGGAGCTAAAGTAAAATGTATAGATAACACGGGTGCGAAGGTATTGAACGTGGTTTCGGTTATCAACTACAAGGGTACCAAATCCCGACAGCCCAGGGCCGGCGTAGGAGAAGTGGTGCGCTGTTCGGTCGTCAAGGGATCACCGGAGATGAGGGAAGAGACACCCCTCGCTGTTATTGTCAGGCAGAGAAAGGAGTGGAGGAGGCCGAGCGGGAGGAGAGTGAGGTTCGACGATAACGCGGCTGTTTTGATAAATGATAGGAACGAACCCCGCGGAAATGAGATAAAAGGAGCTGTTGCGAAGGAAGTTGTTGAAAGATTTCCAGAAATAGGAAAGGTAGCAAGGGTTGTTGTATAATGAAGAGCAAAAAACCAGGTAAACAGAGAAAGAAGATAATGAATGCTCCTATGCATAAAAGGCAGAAGATGATGTCTGCTCTACTGGAGAAGGATCTCAGAAATGACTTGAATAGAAGAAGTCTTCCCCTGAGAAGCGGCGACAAGGTGAAGGTTATGAGGGGAGACTTCAAGGACGTCGAAGACAAGGTACGTAATGTAGACCTGGACAGTTTAAAGGTTACCCTCGAAGATCTGAAAGAAGAAAAGGTTGATGGTACCGAGGTCAGACCCAAAATAGATCCATCCAACTTAATGATTGTAGAGCCTGATCTATCAGATAAAAGGAGAGAAAAAATAGTTGAAAGGTCCGGCGGCGAAGTTGCCGAGGAGCTGAAGAAAAAAGAAGATGAAGAACCCGAAGAGGAGCCCGAAGAGGAGCCCGAAGAGGAAGAGAAGGAAGAAGGTTTCAAATGTGAGATCTGTGGAGATGTCTTCGATTCGAAGAGAGGACTCGGTGTTCACAAGGGAAGGGTTCATCCGGAATACATGAAATCTTGAGGGATAATATGTCAAAACATCAAAAATCACTGTCTTCACCAAAGACCTACCCCATACCAAGAAAGGAAAGACCATGGGCGATAAAACCCAGTCCAGGACCCCATTCACAGGACAACTGTGTGCCTCTTGGCATAATTATCAGGGATGTCCTGAATTATGCGGAGAGTGTAAGTGAAGTCAAGAGAATACTCAAAAAAGGAAACTGTGAAGTTGATGGAAAAAGGGTCAGCGACCACAGGTTCCCTGTTGGAATCTTTGATTCCTTGAAGTTTGGAGATGAGTTTTTCAGGGTAGTTCCATCGAAGAGAGGATTCAAGCTAGTAGGCATAAGTGAGAAGGACTCAAAGGAAAAAATTTGCAGACTTGAGGACAAAAAGATCATAAAGGACGGGGATTTGCAGCTGACCTTCAACGACGGAAAGACCTTTTTAGACAGAGAAGACGAGTTCATGGATGTGGACACAGGCTCATCAGTAGTTATTAGTCTTCCTGATCTGGAGATCGTGGAGTTGATAGAACTGGACAAGGACCAGGATATAATGATAACCGAAGGCAAGAACAGAGGAGAGGTAGCCCAGTTTAAGAAAAAGAAAAACCTTAAAGGAAGCAATGAAAACAGGGTTATAGTGTCCCAGGAAAACAAGGAACTGGACTTGCCCGAAAGCCTTGTTTTCCCAATCGATACCGATATAATAAAGGGAGATCCGGAGGAAGAGTGATCGACATGACAGAAGAAAATCCGATGAGAAAAATAAGGCTGGAGAAGGTTGTGTTAAATATAGGAACCGGAGGACCAGGTGAGGAGCTTGAGAAAGCAAAAAATCTACTGGAAGATCTGACTGATAATGAAGCGAAGATCACAAATGCTCGAGGAAGAAGTGCCTTCGGCGTTTCGAAGGGAAGGGAGATTGGCGTTATGGTCACACTCAGGAGAGAAGAGGCCGAGGATTTCCTTCGGAGGCTTCTGGAGGCAAAGGACCACGTGGTTAGAGAAAGTAGTTTCGATACCCAGGGTAACTTTTCGATGGGTCTGGAGGAGCACATAGACCTTCCGGATACGGACTACGATCCAGAAATCGGTATATTTGGGATGGACGTTACTGTAACGCTGGAAAGGCCAGGTTTTCGAATAAAGAGAAGAAAGATTTCAAAGGAGATAGAAGACGACCATAAAATAACAAAGGATGATGCAAAAGAGTTTATGAAAGAAAAGTTTGATGTTGAGGTAGTTGGTGATTAGATGGCTAAAAAAGAAGTTCCTAAATGTAGGAGATGTGGCAACAGATGGGGAGTTATAAGAAAATACGATCTCTACATATGCAGGCAGTGTTTTAGGGAGGTCGCTGAAGATATAGGATTTGAAAAATATTAGGTGAATCAAAATGAAACATTCGATACTTTCGGACTGTATGTCGACGCTGAAGAACGCAGAAGAAGTTGGAAAGGACAACTGTGTAGTCGAGGCATCGGAACTGGTCCTGGAAACTCTGAAGACTCTTCAAAGAGAGAGCTATATCGGAGAGTTTGAGAAGATCGAGGACAATAGAGGAGGTAAGTTCAGGATTGAACTTTTAGGAGAGATCAACGACTGCAATGTAGTAAGGCCCCGGTTTTCTGTAAAGAAAGACGAGTTTGAAAGCTGGGAGAAAAGATACCTTCCGGCAAAGGGCATGGGTTTTATCGTTGTCAGTACATCTCGTGGTATAATGACACATAAGGAGGCAAAGTCCGAGGATGTTGGTGGAAAACTCATAGCTTACGTTTATTGAGGATATCCATGGAAAGAAAAGTGAATGTTCCGGAGGATGTGGAAGTAGAGGTTTCGGATAGAGGTCTGAAGGTCAGTGGAAACGGAAACGAGGTTTTTAAAAAACTGCAACATCCTCTGATAGAAGTAGAACTCGAGAACAGTAATGTTGTTGTCCGTACAAAGAAGGACAACAAGAAGATCGAGAGCATATGTCGTACATTTGCGTCTAAAATCGATAGCGCCGTAAAGGGTGTTACCGAGGGCTTCGAGTACAGGCTTCGTGTTGTCTACAGACATTTCCCTGTTGAAGTTAATGTCCAGGGTGACAGACTTGTGGTATCAAACTTCCTGGGCGAAAGAGAGAACAGGGAGGCAGACATACTTGAAGGCGTTCAGGTAAAGGTCGATGACGAGGATATAGTGGTCAGTGGTGCAGACAAGGAGTTGGTTGGACAGACTGCAGCCAATATAGAACGTAAGATGCAGGCTCCCAGTTCCAAAGATAGACGGGTTTTCGAGGATGGTATATACATAGTAAAAAAGCCAGGTAAGGAAGGTTGAAAATATGAGCGACAAAAAGTTCAAAAGACAGAACTCTAATAGGAAGGTGAAGGATTCCTGGAGGAAGCCCAAGGGCCATCATTCCTCCATGAGGAAAAAGAAGAAGGGTGAAGGTAAGATGCCTTCACCTGGTTACGGCAGCGAGAATAAGGGAATGCATCCTTCCGGTTATTACGAGGTGCTGGTGAGGAATCCGGAAGAACTGGAGGAAGTAGATCCGGACGAGGAGGCGGCGAGGATATGCTCGAGGGTTGGTGGAAGGAAGAGGGAAAGGATTTTAGAAAAAGCTGAAGAAATGGATATAAAGGTGTTGAACTGAGGTTATAAAATGTTCCTGAGATTTGAAGAAACGAAATGCCCTCTTTGCGGGACAATGGGTGCAGACTCAAGTGTAGAGGAGCTCTCTAACTGTCCCAGGTGCGGTGCCAAGTTCAACAAGTTTGGTATAATCCACGCACCACAAAACGAGATGAATATCCACTGGACATGAGGTATTGATTATGAACCTTTCCACACAGAGAGAGATGGCGGCTGATGTGCTTGGCTGCGGAAAAAACAAGGTCTGGATAGACCCGGACAGCCAGGACGATGTAGTCGATGCTATAACTAAAGCGGACGTGAGGAGGCTTGTACAGAAAGGCATTATAAAGAAGAAGGACTTCAACGAACAGTCACGTGGAAGGGCCAGAGCCAAGGACAGACAGAAGAAGAAAGGCAGGAGACGTGGCCACGGATCCAGAAAAGGTAGTAAAGAGAAGGACAAGGACAGGTGGATCTCGAGGATAAGGGCGCAGAGAAAGCTTTTGAAGAAGTTGCGTGATGAAGATAAGATTGACAGAGAAGATTACCGGAATCTGTATAAAAAATCAAAGGGTGGGCGCTTCAATTCCAAAAAGCAGCTTAAAACATATATGGTAAAAAAGGGTATTGTAGACGAGGGTGAGGATCTTGAGTAAAAAAGTCCCAAAGGCCAGAAGAAGAGAAAAGAAGACCGATTACAAGCAGAGGTTGGGATTACTTAAGAGTGGAAATCCCAGGCTTGTGGTCAGAAAGAGCTCCGGAAACACCGTGACACAGATTGTTCGATGGAAAGAAGACGGTGACGAGGTAATAGAACAGGCAGAGGCACAAGATCTACGGGAGCTTGGCTGGAAAGGTCACACAGGAAATCTTCCGTCTGCATATCTGGCGGGTTTCTTGCTTGGTAGTAAGGTTGAGAACGATATTGGAAAATGTGTGCTGGATATAGGCTTACAGGAAACCACGAGGGAGAACAGGATTTATGCGGCACTGAAGGGTGCGATGGATGCTGGTATCGAGGTTTCCGTTGGTGAGGAAATGCTTCCATCGGAGGACAGGATCAGGGGGGAGCACATAGAGGATCATGCTTCGGAGATGAACTCAAAGAAGAAGAAGGAGCATTTCTCAAGTTTGATTGAAAGATCTCAGGACCCCGAGAACATATCAGAAAATTTTGAAGAAGTAAAGAAAAATATAGCTGAAGGTGATTATTGAAATGTCAGGAGAACAGACAAAGGACTGGGTTCCACAAACGGAGCTTGGTAAAGATGTAGTAGACGGGAAGATAACTTCAATGGAAGAAGTCTTCGGTCAGGGTAGGAAGATAATGGAACCGGAGATCGTCGACCTTCTTTTGCCCAATCTAGATCATGAACTTATACTTGTTGGGGGTTCGCCGGGAAAGGGCGGTGGTATAAGAAGAACACCTGCAAAAAGAACCGCGAAGATGCATAAAAGTGGTAGAAAATACAAGATGACAGCCTTGGCGGTGATAGGGAACGGAAACGGGTATGCCGGTGTTGGTGAGGGTCAGGCGACGGGTTCCGGGGCCTTCCGGACCGCTATCCAGAAGTCTATAAAGAACTCCAAACTCAATATTATACCAATCCGAAGGGGTTGTGGTTCCTGGGAGTGCGAGTGTGCTTCGCACCATTCACTTCCGACTGAGATAGAAGGAAAGTCCGGCAGTGTAAGGGTAGTTATAAAGCCCGCTCCTAGAGGGACCGGACTTGTAGTATCCGACGAGGTCAAAAAATTCTTGGAGCTTGCAGGCGTAAAGGACTGCTGGTTGAAGACCTTCGGTGAGACTAGGACAAGAGGAAATCTTATAAAAGCCGTTTACAATGCTTTCAGGAACCTGAACCAGCTCAAGATGAAGGACGAATTCAAGGAGAGATCGGGTTCTGTTGTGGGTGAGGCTTGATGTATGCAGTAATACGTATCCGGGGGAAGGTCTCCATGAGGGATGAAATGGAGGATACCTTGATGATGCTTAATCTGAAAAATAAGTTCAACTGTACCTTCGTCCCCGAGACAGATGACTATGGAGGTATGCTCAAGAAGGTGAAGGACTTCATAGCATGGGGAGAGGTGGACGAAGATGTAGTCAAAGAGGTTCTTCAGAAGAGAAGCAAGATCGAGGATGTTGATAAGGTTGTTGAAGGTCTTGATAAGGGAATGAGCCTCGGTGAAATGGATGTCCAGAGGAGTTTTTCCCTTTCTCCTCCATCGGGAGGTTTCAGTAGAAGCACAAAGGAACCTTATCCAAAGGGCGAGGTAGGTTATCGCGGCGATGAAATAATCCAGTTGATCGAAAGGATGGTGTAGAATATGTCAAAGAAGAAAAAATATAGAGGATCCGGGACCCACGGAGGTGGATCTAAAAAGAAAAGAAGAGGAGCAGGTTCCCGTGGCGGAAGAGGAAAAGGCGGTGAAAAGCACAGGAAGTTCAAGTACCTGAAGGAGGATAGGAGACGTAAAGGCTTCAAGAGGCCGGAGTCTGTCCGAAGTAAGAAGAAGTCTATAAACATAAAGGAACTGGAAACCAGGATAAACGAGTTTATTGAGATGGGGGCAGCAGAGGAGGTTGAAGGTGGATTCAAGGTCAATCTAAAGGAAGCAGGTTACAACAAGCTACTGGGTTCAGGAGAAGTTACAGAGTCTCTTGAGGTCGAAGCCGAAAATTTTTCCCAAAAAGCAAAGGAAAAACTAGAGGAATCAGGGGGAAGTGCAATTGAACTATCGTGACCTCCTTACAATTGTTCCGGGTATAGAAGGCCCTAAGAAGAGGTTGAACTTCAACGACAAGCTGAAATGGACCGGGATTATAGTAATAATATACTTTATAATGGGAAACATCACGGTCTGGGGTGTTTCTCCTGTCGGACTTGAGAGGTTTGAATTTCTTCAGACCATCGTCGCTTCCGAGTTTGGCTCTCTGATAACCCTTGGTATAGTTCCCATTGTTAACGCCTCGATTATACTCCAGCTTCTAACAGGAAGTGACATACTTCAGTGGGATACCAGTACTCCTGAGGGAAAGAAGATGTTTATGGGAACCCAGAAGCTTCTTGCAGTACTCTTCTGTCTAGTTCAGGCCACAGCCTTTGTTTCTTTCGGAGCCGTACCGGCCCAGGCCGGTATGACGGGTTTCGTTATAGCACAGATAGCTGCAGGTGGAATATTAATAGTACTGATGGACGAGGTCATATCGAAATGGGGATTTGGATCAGGAGTTTCCCTGTTCATTGCTTCAGGGGTATCTCTTGAGATAGTCCAGAGACTTTTCAATCCACTGACGGCTGAAGGTACATTACCGACGATGGCTGAAGGTGCAGTCGGTTACGTACCTCAGGTTTTCCAGACACTGGCTGCGGGTAATTTCGTAGAAACTACTGCGGCCCTTATACCCATACTGTTCACAGTTCTGACGTTCTTCTTGGTTATCTATCTTAACTCTATGAAGGTCGAAATTCCACTTGCCTTCGGTCAGGTCAAGGGATTCGGACAGAGATACCCTTTGAACCTGCTTTATACAAGTGTTATCCCGATTATATTTACCCATGCCATGCTGGCAAATCTTAATATACTGGGACAGATGCTTGCAGACAGGGGGATGCCGTTGCTGGGAAGGTTCGGTGAGGGAGGTATACCTGAATCAGGTCTGCTTTACTGGATTTACAGTCCCCAGGCCGCGACACCCAGAGATGGACTGCTGACAGAGATTGTGGTCAGTCGTATAACAGGGGCTCCGCTTCCTGAAGTTACCATCGCATGGTTCCCCTACGCCGCTGCAGTTTGTGGCCTTACGATAATCTTCTCGGTTTTCTGGATGAAGACGTCGGGACAGGATTCAAAGACCGTTGCAGAGAGGATCCATGATATGGGTATGTCGGTGCCCGGTTACAGGAGAGATAAAAGGATAATTAAGAGGATCCTGGACCGTTATATACCATACCTTGCAGTTCTTTCCGGACTGTTTATAGGTTTACTTTCAGTATTTGCCGACTTTTTTGGAGCAGTGGGTGGAGGCATAGGCCTACTCCTTGCTACGATGATAATCTACCGTATGTACGAGGAGCTCGCACAGCAGCACATGGAGGACATGCATCCAGCACTCCGGAAGTTTATGAGTGGATAGATTTTTATTGTTAGAAACAAAGATTAACCTGGTGATGAGATGGTTTTTGAAAATGCAACCGTGGGCGTGTTTCTGATATCCGTAGCCACAAGCTTAGTGATCTCGGTTTTTTACAAGATTTTCATGGATCAGGATGAACTTAAGAAGATAAAGGAAAAGATGAATGAACTCCAGGAGAAGTCAAAGGAAGCCCGAAAGGAAGGCAACGAAGAAGAGGCTATGAAATACACCCAGGAGGTCATGGAACACAGTAAGGATCAGATGAAGATGCAGTTCAAGCCCATGATAGTGACCTTTATTGTAATAATACCTCTATTCTGGTTTGTTCTCCCTGGTTTATATCCATCGGCTACAGTTCCACTGGGCGAGGCGGATACGTTTGAGTACAGTGGTGTTGAGAAGACTGTAGCATTAGAGGGCGAAGATCCTCTTCAGGTTTTGATAGATGGAGAACTATACGGTGAGAACGATGTTATAAGGATAAATGACTACAGGCTTAAGGTGAACGAGTACAGGGCAGACGATGAGGAGTTGGAGCTTCTACGAGTTGCTGCAAGACTTCCGGTTTCTCTGCCTTTCTGGGGAAATGCACTTGGATGGCTTGGCTGGTATATTCTCGTTTCACTCGGTTTCTCACAGGTTTCCAGAAAGATGGTGGGTGCTAGGTGACGATGCGTGAGTTCTGTTTCAGAGAGGCCGTGATTTCCGATCCCAGGTACGGTATATATCCTGGTTCAAGGTCCATCGATGAACATATCAAGAGAGGTATAGTTGTTCTTGACAAGCCAAAGGGCCCTACATCTCACCAGGTAACCGGGTGGCTGAAGGACATTTTGGATCTGGACAAGGCAGGGCATTCCGGGACCCTCGACCCGAAGGTAACAGGTGTTCTCGTGGTCGCTTTGGAAAAGTCCACAAAGGTGATGCCTCTTCTGAGTGGTCTTGATAAGGAGTACGTAGCCGTCATGGTTCTGCACGAGGAAGTGGATGAGGATAGACTGGAAGATGTTTTGGATGGATTCAGAGGAGAGATAACTCAGATTCCACCGAAGAAATCTGCAGTTAAGAGAGAGGAGCGGAAGAGAGAGGTAAAGGGGTTGAATATCCTTGAAAACCACGGAAAAAAGGTTCTTCTGAAGATAAGGTGTGAGGCAGGGACCTATATAAGGAAGCTGGTTCATGACATCGGCGAGGAACTCGGATGCGGTGCACATATGAAGGAGCTCAGAAGGACGGCCGTGGGGCCATTTACAGAGGAAGGGGCCTTGAAGTTACAGACCGTTACCGACGATCTTGTTTTTTACCTGGAGGAGGAAAACGACGATATAATGGGTGATATCCTACCAGTCGAGACCGTGGCTGAACTTTCGAGATGTATCGTTGTCAAAGATACAGCCGTGGAAGCGCTGTGCAGCGGAGCCGATCTGGGTGTAGGAGGCGTTTCTGCAGCGGAGGAAAATATAAACGAGGGTGAGATGGTTTCCTTGCTGTCGGGTAAAGGAGAGCTTGTTGCAGTAGCGGAGTCTATGATGGATACCGATAGTATATGTGATAGCAATAAAGGAAAGGCGGCTTCGCTTGCCAACGTCATTATGGAAAGGGGTACCTATCCAAAGGCGTGGAAATAAGCAGGAATGCGGAAAGATTTAAAAAGGTTTGGAGTCATAAGAGTTGTGATGTCTCCCCCGGCAAACGTGGGAAAAATAATGGACGTCCTCGCTTGTCCCAAATGTAAGGGGGACGTAAAGTTTAATAAAAAGGAAAACAAGATAGTTTGCCACGCTTGTCGTCTCAGGTTTTCCGTGGACGAAGGCATACCTAATATGCTTTTGGAAGACGCGGAAGGCTTTTAAGCCGGGGTAGCGAAGCCAGGTTCAACGCGCCGGACTTGAGACCGGATCTGTTGACGAAAGGATGATAAAACTGACAGGTTTTCGAGAGATCCGGTGGGCCGTTTAAGACCTGTGTACTGCGGAAGCCCGCGTGGGTTCAAAGAGCCCTCTGGAAAATGTTTGAGAAAACCAGGGGTTGGAAAATCCCACCCCCGGCGCCAACCAGAACTTGATGTTTTAAAGGTGAAAAAATGCCTGAAGGAAGAAAAAACATACTGAGGATATTCGGTACCGACATTCCAGGAGAGCTGGAGATAGTCGATGGTCTTAGACGTATAAAGGGTGTGAGCTTCACCTCGAGCAAGGCTATACTGGAGAGAACTGGGATAGACCCCGAGAAACCGGCCGGGGAGCTTGGTAGTGAGGAAGAGAAACTAATAGAGGAGGTACTGGGAAATGGTGAACTTCCGGGGTACGTTTTAAACAGAAGAAAGGACACAGAAACCGGTGAAAGCAAGATGCTAGTTTCCACTGATCTTGACATGCGGAAGAGACAGGATATAGATAGAGTTAAAAAGCTCGGTACATACAGAGGCATAAGGCACAGAAGAGGACTTCCAGTTCGAGGTCAGAAGACCAAGTCCAGTTTCAGAGGGGACTCTTCTGTTGGTGTGTCAACCGAAAAGATAAAGAAGAAAAAGTCCGGAGAGGGTGAATAGATATGGGTGATCCCAAGAAACAGAGAAAGAAATACGAGAAGCCCCTTATTTCCTGGGATGAAAAAAGAATAGAGAAGGACGAGCACCTCATGAAGGATTACGGACTGAACAGAAAGGACGAGATACTGAAAATGGAGAGCTTTCTCAGAGAGCTACGTAGGAGGGCGAGGGACGCTGCAGCAGGTACCACAGAGGAGGAAAAGAAAAGCCTACTCAATAAGTGCAGGAGGATAGGGCTTCTGGGCGAAGATGATGAAATAGGTCAGATACTAAGGATAGAATTAAGAGATATCATGGACAGAAGACTCCAGACTATCGTGTCGAAGATCGACGGGGTTAAGGGCGTTCGTCATGCAAGGCAGCTCGTTACCCATGGACATGTACACGTAGGAGACAGAGTAATGAGGTCACCTTCCTTTTTCGTGCCAAAAGAACTTGAAGATGAAATAACCGTAGATAAAAGTACTTTGGTGAGTGAATAAGATGTCAGAGAAAAAGGGTATAGCACATATACATTCGTCGGAGAACAATACAATTATACATATAACAGATCTTACCGGAGCGGAAACTCTGAGCAGGTATTCCGGCGGTATGGTTACGGACAAGGACAGGGACAAAGGAACGTCTTTTGCCGCAATGCAAGCAGCTAAAAAGGCATCAAACGAAGCCCGAGCCAAGGGTATAGATAAGGTTGATATAAGGGTCAGGGCTCCCGGGGGACATGGTTCCAAGAGTCCAGGTTCAGGTGCACAGCCAGCTATACGGGCTATAGCAAGGACAGGGCTACGTATAGGTAAGATAGAGGATATCACTCCGATACCCCATGACTCCACGAGGAGACCCGGTGGTAAAAGAGGTAAGAGGGTTTGATTATGGAACTTGAAAAGATCGATGAGGAAGACGGGAAGCTGAGGTTTGTGGTAAAGGACTCGAGTCCGGCCATGATGAATGCTATCAGAAGAATTTCTATGAACCAAATTCCAGTCCTCGCAATAGAGGACGTGGGAATAATTGAAAACAGTTCGGCTCTCTTTGATGAGATCGTAGCCCAGAGACTTGGACAGATACCCCTTGTATTTGATCCGAAAAAGTTCGATGCCAGAGAGGAATGTGACTGTGAAGAGGGTTGTGTGAACTGCGAGGCAAAGTTTACTCTTCAAAAGGAGGGTCCCGGTAAGGTTTACTCCGGTGATATAGTTTCAGAATCCGATGATGTCGAGATTCTTTACGACGGTATACCTATAACCGAACTGGACGAAAACCAGGAAATCGAGCTGGAAGCAACAGCAATTGTATCTATAGGAGAGGACCATTCAAAACATCAGGCGGCAATATCCTCGTACCAGTACTATCCTATAATAGATGTGGACCAGGAAGAGCTTACGGATGATGAGAAGGAGGAGTGCGTCGAAGTTTGCCCGAGGAATGTGTTTGAGGTAGACGACGGAAAACTTAAGATAGTGGACGAAAAGAGGTGCACTTTGTGCAAAGAATGTGTGCAAGAAACGGACTTCGATGGCATTACGGTTACCTCCGACGAGGAGAAGTTTATATTTAAGATTGAATCAGTATCTTCATTGAACCCCGAGGACATTTTAGAGAAGACTGCTGAAATACTTGATGGTAAGGCAGAGAAGGTTATAGGTAAGTTGGGTTAGCGGGGGTAACCAAGCGGTCAAGGTAAAGATACGACTAAAGGTGCAGGACTTAAGTTTTACGACTTAAGTATTGAGTCCCGGGAGATGGGTCGGGCACGATGATAAGAAATCCTGTGGCTTAGTGCCTTCGTCGGTTCGAATCCGGCCCCCCGCATCCAGTAAAAATGGTGTTATCGATATGGAAAAGACTAATCCCGTTTTGAAAAAGACCATACGTAGGCTTGAGGAGAAGGGCAGGAAGGACGATGTGGATCTTTGGAAAGAAGTTGCCAGGAGGCTAAAGCGTCCCAGAAGAAAGAACAAACCGGTGAATCTGGCAAAGATAAACAGGCATGTTGAAGACGGTGAAACCGTACTTGTTCCAGGAAAGGTTACCGGTTACGGCAACCTCGAAAAAAGTGTCAGCGTTGCTGCCCTTGGATTTTCAAGGGATGCAAGGGACAGGATAGAGGAAGACGGTGAGACAAAGGATATACTTGAACTCCTCGAAGAAAATCCAAAGGGAGAAAACGTCAGAATATTGGAGGGTTAATATGATAGTCAATGCAGAAGGACAGGTTATGGGAAGGTTGTCTTCGGAGATAGCCAGCAAGCTGCTTGATGGCGAAGAGATAAAGATATTGAACTGCGAAAAGGCCGTCATATCGGGTAGGCCTGATGGTATTATTGAGAGCTATCTTCAGAAGAGAGATATAGGCGGTCCTGAACATGGTCCGTATTCTTCTCTCAGACCCGAAAAAATACTGAGGGATTCCATAAAAGGTATGCTCCCGATGAAAAAGAAGAGGGGAAGGGATGCTCTTAGTAGGTTGGATGTAGTCAGAGGAAATCAGGATGACGAGGAAGGGGGAAGACTTTCAAAGGGCAAAGATGATTTAAAGACAAATTATATAACTCTTGAAGAGTTATCAGAAAGGATAGGTGGAAGATAATGTCTGTAAATGCTACCGGAAAGAGAAAGGAAGCCAGGGCCAGTGCCAGGCTGGAGGAGGGGGAAGGAAACTTAAGAATAAACTCCAGACCTCTCGAGAGCTTTAGCGATGAGATGGTTGAATTGATGATAAAAGAGCCGCTGAGACTTGCCGGCGATCTTCCCGAAAACCTGGATATAGAGGTCGAGGTTTCTGGAGGAGGTAAGATAGGTCAGGCGGAAGCGGTAAGACAGGCTATTGCAAGAGGTCTAGTGAAGTTTTCCGGGGACGAGGAACTTGAGAAGAAGTTTGAAGAGTACGACAGATATCTTCTCGTGAGAGACGCAAGGACTACGGAACAACATAAGCCTTCAATGTCCAGCAAAGGTGCTAGAAAGCATAAACAGAGGTCGAAGAGGTGAAAATATGATAATACCTGTAAGATGTATAAGCTGTGGTAAACCCGTCGGACATCTCTGGGAAGAATATAAGGAAAGGACCGAAGATGGGGAGGATTCCGGCGAGATCCTGGACGATCTCGGTCTTGATAGATACTGTTGCAGGAGTCTTTTCCTCACGCACACCGACTTGATACATAGGGCAGCGAAGTTCAAGAAGTGAAGCGCCTAATCTTTATTTACTATAAACACGAAGTTAATGTTGGTGTGTAACTTGAACAAAGCTGCGTTTATCCTCTCTTTGATTGCCGTATTTGTCCTACTGTCTCCTTCTGCACTGGCAGAGATAGGAATAGATTTTGAGGAAAGAGATACGTGTAAAATCCTCCCCTACGAGTACGAGGTAAACATAACTAACAACAGAGAAAGAAGCGACATATTCAGGGTAAGAGTGCCGCATGAATTTTCTACATGGACCTCCATCACCAACAGCATAATGAGACTCGAGTCCGGTGATACCGGGACATCGGTGATAAGGGTCGATGCTCCCCGCAGAGTAGAACTTGGGGAGTACAATATGGATTTCAGGGTCAGTACCGAGAATGAACCCATTGTTTCCACCAGCGAGAGTCTTTGCTTCATAGTTCTGAGGGACTACTCGATGCACTTCGAGTCGTTTTATATCGAGAGAGCGGAATATGGACCCGAGGATCAAGTTTCTGCCTTTATTACGGTTGAGAACGACGGTACGAAGGATTTTGACGATGGTGAATTCTACATAGAGATCTACAAAGATGACAGTTTGGTTGGATCCCAACTCTCGGAGTTCGATCTGGAAACCGGGAAAAGCAAAACAGTTGAAGCCTCGGTGGATTTGGATGAATATCAGTCCCCTGGAGAGTATAAAATGGTGTACGAAGTCAGAGGCGCAGGTCATACAATAGAATCCGGTGAAGCCTTCTTCGATGTAATCGAGGTAACTGACTATGAAACATACGAGACCTCCGATGGTAGATATATCACCAGGACCAGCACGATACATGCTGAGAACAGGGGCAATGTGGTAGAAGAGAGAGATATAGAGAAGAGTATAATCTTCCCGATTTCTTTACTTTCGACGGCCGAAGACGCCGAAGTGATAAAGGAAGGACTTTCAACGATGTACATTTGGACCGTGGAACTTGAGCCGGGCCAGTCTGCCCAGATGAGCTACGAAGTTACATATTGGCCTCTCTACGTCCTTGTTGTTCTCCTGCTTCTGATAGTATTCAGGATATACCTGTACATGAAGACACCCGTCGTAAAGAAGGAGGTGGTTGAAAGCGAGGTTTCCGAGGATAAAAGAATCCTGACAGTTTCTCTGCATGTCAAGAACCGCATTTTTGGTACTGCAAAGAACGTTATTCTTGAGGATTCGGCGCCTTCTGTGACCAGAGTCTTGGAAGATTTCGACACGCTTGAACCCAGTATAGAGAGGAAGGACGATGAGACCATTCTTCGGTGGAAGCTCGGTGATCTGGACTCCGGCGACAGCAGAGTAATCCATTACAAGGTAAAGGTTCTCGTAGAGTCCATCGATGAACTTATCTTTCCCGAGGCCAAGGTAAGGGGAGCAGTGGGTAGGAGGACATTCGAAAGATCTTCTTCCAGGGTAAGATTGGGCGTATAGATTTGCTTCTTTTGCGGACAAAAAAGAAAAGATTTAAAAAGTTTGGACTCAACGACTAGTAAGGCTGGCGGCCAAAGCGGAGGGGCAACTCCCGTACCCATCCGAACACGGAAGAAAAGCCCTCCAGCGATTTGACCAGTATCCTCGATAAGAGGGGAAAGTCAGGACGCTGCCAGCCGTTATTCCTGCCTTGCTTTCTCTGAAAGGATAAATACTTAAAAGGTTCACGACAAGAATGTTATGTCCGTATGCCGCGATGGTGTAGTGGCTCAGCATAGAGCCCTGTCGAGGCTCTGACCCGGGTTCAAATCCCGGTCGCGGCGCCATTACAGACGAGGTTTGTCGGTATGTCCCGATCCCGGTGTCACAATATTGATTCGAACAAGAAAAACCGTACCCGTATGTATCCAAACTGCCTGTTTCCAAGCCAGGTGGAGAGGACACGTGGTAGATCTTTCGAGAAGTTTGTTGAAACCGCGGATCAAAAGATGGGCCCGTAGCTCAGTCTGGCAGAGCACTGGGCTTTTAACTTATGTTAAAAGTGCTAGACTTTACGTCGATGATGAAAGAAACCCAGGAGTCGCGGGTTCAAATCCCGTCGGGCCCATAAAATTCGTTGATAGTCTATGAAAACAGACCAAAACCTTTATAAATGTTAATCCATAATGGGAATTACCAGTTTATGAGACTTTCTCTAAAGGGTAGGGTATGTATTTTGTGTGAAATTCGGGGAGAATATGAGTAAGGATTACAACGTAACGGACCACGACAGGGTACCGGAGCATGAGATTCTTTCTTCAGAAGAGAAAGAAAAGTTGTTGGACGAGTTGGATATAAAGGAGCAGCAGCTTCCGAAAATCTATGACACAGATCCTGTGGTCAAGGAGATTGAAGCCTCCGTGGGGGATGTCTTGAAAATTAAAAGGAATAGTCCTACAGCGGGCGAAGCCGTTTACTACAGGCTCGTTGTAAAGGAAAAATAACCGTGGCTTCCATGAAAAAAACCAGATTTCAGACTCTTTTAGAGGCCTTTAAAACAGAGAAGGGATTTGCACAGTATCAAATAGAGGCCTACAACAGGTTCGTAGACGAGAGGATCCAGTCTATAATAGACGGCATAGGCACAATTGAACCCGAGTCCGAGAAGCTAGGTGACTTCGTAATAGAGCTAGGTGACGTCAGGGTAGGTAAACCTTCCGTTAAAGAAGCCGATGGAAGCCTAAGACAGATACTTCCTAAGGAAGCCAGATTAAGGGATATAACCTATTCGGCACCGCTTTTTCTTGAGATGACTACAAAGGCCGATGGGGAGGTTCATGAACAGAAGGAGGTTAAGATAGGAGAACTTCCTATAATGGTGAGGTCCAAAAAATGCCCTCTTTCAGAGATGAGCGACGAAGAACTGATTGAAGTTGGTGAGGATCCGGATGGCTTGGGAGGATATTTCATAATAAACGGTACCGAGAGAGTTCTGATGCTTCTTGAAGAGGTGGCTCCCAACAGAGTGATAGTCGAGAAAAAGGACAAGAAGAAAATAGAGTACTCCGCAAGGATAAACTCAGAAAGAAGGGGTTGGGGACAGAGACATACTATCAACAAGAAAAGAGACGGTCTTCTAACCATATCATTTGCAAACGTAAGAAAAACACCTCTCGTAGTTGTTATGAGGGCACTTGGTCTCGAAACCGACAAGGAGATCGTGGAATCTATAACAGGTGAGGAGGAATATCAGGAGGAGATCTATGCGAACCTGTACGAGACCGACGTCTCTGATACAGAGGAAGCACTTGATTACATAGGCAAAGGTATGAATGTTTCCGAAAAAGAGTACAGGAAAGAAAGGGCCGGTGAAGTAATAGACAAGTACCTTCTTCCTCATATAAGCCAGGACGAAAAGGACAGGCTAAATAAGGCAAAGTATCTTGGGAGATGTGCAAAGAAAATTCTGTACGTGGCCAATGGTTTTCTTGAGCCAGACGACATAGACCATTATAGGAACAAGCGTATCAGAACCAGCTCCGAACTACTTGAGATACTGCTGAGAAGCAAGCTCCTGGGAAGGGTCGGTCTTATTTCAAGGATAAAATACAACTATAAGAAGATAGCCAGAAGAGGAAAGGTACCGACCATAAACACTGTTGTCGAATCCGATATGCTTACCGGTCAGATACAGTCGGCCTTTGCCACCGGTCTCTGGGTGGGAGGGAGAAGCGGTGTTTCACAGAGACTGGAGAGAACTAATTATATCAAGACGCTATCACATCTCAGAAATGTTACCTCGCCTCTTTCTACACAGCAGGAGCATTTCGATGCCAGACAGCTACATGCAACCCACTGGGGAAGACTTGGTGCGACACAGACACCGGAAGGTCCCACGATCGGTTTGAGAAAGTACCTGGCTGTCATGGCTTCTATATCAACGGGTCTTGGAAAAGAAAATGTTGAGAAGGAACTTGAAAAACTCAAAACAAAGATAGAGGAATAGATAATATGACAGACGTTTTTTTGAATGGAAAGTTTATGGGCACCACCGAGCAGCCCAAAGAGCTGGTAGGAGAAGTTAAGGATAAGAGAAGAAAGGGATCTCTACCCAATGGGTTTAATGTAAGATTCAACGAGGACGAGGACAATATAAGAATAAATACCGACTCGGGCCGTGTGAGAAGACCTCTGGTCAGGGTCGAAGACGGTGAACCTCTTCTCGAAGATGAGCATATAGAGAGCATTCAGGAAGGGGATATGTGTTGGAGCGATCTGATAGATGAAGGTATAATTGAATGGATAGATGCGGCTGAAGAAGAGGATCTACTTGTTGCTCCTTCAGACGAAGAGCTAACAGATAAACATACTCATGTGGAAATCCACCCTGCCAATATACTCGGATTGAATGCTTCTCTTATACCTTTCCCTGAGCATAACAGGGGTGACAGAATAAGCTACGGTGCGAAGATGGTTGGTCAGACTCTCGGCTTCTACAGTGCAAACTATCCTCTTAGAGCCGATACGAAAAGCAACCTTCTTTCGTATCCTCAGACACCCATTGTAACCACGCAGTCCGAAGAAGCCCTGGAACTTGAGAAACATCCACTGGGACAGAACGTGGTTGTTGCACTGCTGTCCTACAAGGGATTCAACATAGAGGACGCTTTAATTGTTAACCAGGACAGTGTGGAGAGAGGTTTCGGAAGGAGCTACTTCTTCAGGACCTACGATGCAGAGAAACAGAAGTATTCCGGTGGTCAGGAGGATGAGCTAATGATTCCAGATAAAGATGTCAGAGGTTACAGATCAGAGGACGCCTATTCTCACCTCGCAGAGGACGGTGTAGTGCCGCCTGAAGTAGCGGTCGAAAGCGGTGATGTTTTGGTCGGTAAGACCTCGCCTCTGAGATTTATGGGTACAGGGGAGTTTGTTACAGGAATACAGAACAGGAGGGAGACCTCGGTTACGGTTCGACATGGCGAAGGTGGTGTTGCCGATAAGGTTCTTTTATCAGAGACAGAGGACGGGAACAAGCTGGTTAAGGTTACGCTTAGGGAGCAGAGAGTTCCCGAGCTAGGCGATAAGTTTGCAACGAGACACGGTCAGAAGGGTGTGATAGGACTGCTGGAACCTGGAAAGAATATGCCCTTCACAAGTGATGGAATAACTCCTGATATTATACTAAATCCGCATGGTATACCGTCCCGACAGACAGTGGGCCAGTTACTTGAGATACTTTCTGGTAAGATAGGAGCCCTTGATGGGGAAAAAGTGGACGGAACGGCTTTCTCCGGCGAGGAAGAAGGAAATCTAAGAGAAAAGCTTAAAAATCTTGGTTTCAGATCCGACGGGAAAGAGGTACTTTACAACGGAGCAACCGGTGAAAAGATGGAAGCAGAGATTTTCATGGGCGTTGTTTACTATGAAAAACTTGAGCACATGGTTTCCAATAAGCTACATGCCAGATCCAGGGGTCCTGTTACCCTTCTTACAAAACAACCCACCGAGGGCAGAGCAAAGGAAGGTGGTCTACGGCTTGGTGAAATGGAGAAGGACTGCTTTATAGGCCACGGTGCTTCCATGACCCTTAAGGAGAGATTTTCCTCCGATGAAGTTGTGCTTCCTGTATGTAAGAAGTGTGGCGTGGTTGCGGTAGAAGATGAGAGCAAGGGCGAAGTTGTGTGTCCTATGTGCAAGGAGAGTGATGTGGAAGAGGTTCCAATGAGCTACGCCTTCAAGTTACTGCTCGACGAGCTTAAATCCATGGTAATATATCCAAAACTTGATGTCAAGGAGGAGGTATAATGCCTACGAAGATAGACAAAATAAAGTTCAGTATACTTTCACCACAGCATATAAAGAAGATGGCAGTTGCCGAGATAACTGAACCTGAGCTCTACGATAAAAGTGGTTATCCTGCCGAGAGTGGGGTTATGGATCCCAGGATGGGAGTTATAGATCCTGGGATGAAGTGCAGGACTTGTGGCGGAAGCATAGGCTCCTGTTCAGGACATTTCGGATATATAGACCTCTCGAGACCGGTTGTTCATGTGAGGTACGTCAAAACTATATACAAGCTTTTAAGGGCAACTTGTCAGGAGTGTCATGAACCTCTTGCTAGTCGAGATGAGATGGAGGAAATGGAAGATCCTCTCCACAACCTGTATCTGAAGAAGAGAAAGAAATGTCCGCACTGCGATGCGGAACAGGACAAGGTAAAGAGGCAGAGACCTCATAACTTTACTGTTGGTGGTAAGCAGATCAATCCTGAGGAGATAAGGGAGTGGTTCGAGGGGATATCCGACGAAACCGCTAAAATATTTGATCTTGAAGGAGGTAGGCCTGAGTGGCTTATACTGACTTTACTTCCTGTTCCTCCGGTAACCATGCGACCTTCTATTACACTTGAATCCAGTCAGAGATCCGAAGACGATTTAACACATAAGCTCGTGGACCTTATCAGAATAAACCAGAGGCTTGCAGATAATATCGAAATCGGTGCCCCTGATTTTATAATAGACGATCTCTGGGAGCTTCTTCAGTACCACGTATCGACATTCTTCGACAACAACCTTTCAAGCGTTCCACAGGCTAGACATAGGAGTGGACGGGCACTGAAGACTCTGGCACAGAGGCTAAAGGGTAAGGAAGGAAGATTCCGTGGAAACCTCGCAGGCAAGCGAGCTGACTTCTCGTCAAGAACGGTTATTTCACCCGATCCCAACATATCTATAAATGATGTCGGCGTTCCCGAAGAGATAGCCGTTGAGATAACTATACCCGAGAAGGCCAGAGACGATAATCTCAAGGATCTCAAGAGGTTGGTCAAGAACGGTCCCGAGGAACATCCGGGTGCCAACTATCTTGTGAGGCCTGACGGAGGAAAGAAGAAGATAACTGCGGAAAACTGTGAAAAGATAGCCGAAGAGCTTGAAAGTGGCTTCACAGTGGAGAGGCATCTCCAAGACGGTGACGTTGTTCTTTTCAACAGGCAGCCTTCTCTTCATCGCATGAGCCTCATGGCACATCGTGCCAGGATAATGCCTTGGAAGACTTTCAGATTAAATCTCTGTGTCTGTGATCCGTACAACGCTGACTTCGACGGTGATGAGATGAATATGCATGTTTCACAGACCGCGGAGGCAAGAGCCGAGGCAGAAGAACTGATGTTGGTTCAGGAAAACCTTCGGAGTCCCAGATTCGGTGGGCCCATAATAGGCTGTACACAGGACCATGTGTCCGGTCTCTACCTTCTCACAGGTGACGATGTTGAGTTTACACGGAAAGAGGCCCAGGAGCTTATAACTCAGGCCGGTATGGAGGATGTTTCACTGGATTCTGATACACTCACAGGAAAGGAAGTATTTTCTACATTCCTCCGGGATATAACACTGGCCTTTGAACCTGAAACAGGAAATGAAAAGGTGATAATTGAGGACGGTGATCTTAAACAGGGTAGGATCGATGAAGCTGCAGTTGGTTCCTTTGCAGGAAAGATCACCGAGAAGATAGAAAGAAAGTACGGAAGTGAGGAGGCGAAGGACTTTTTGAACCATGTCAGCAGACTCTCTCTCGAATACCTCGACAGGAGAGGATTTACCATGAGCGTTTCCGATGTTGATATACCGGAGGATTCCAGAGAAAAGATAGAGAATATGATTGTAGAAGCGGAGGAGGATGTGAAGGATCTTATAGATAATTTTGAAGAGGGTCAAGTCAAGCAACTCCCGGGACAGTCTTCGGAGGAGTCACTCGAGTCCCATATAAGCAGAAGACTCGGTGAGGTTCAGAACTCTGCCAACGAGATCGTCGGTGATGATCTACCACAGAACAGTTCTGCTGTGGTCATGGCAAAGTCAGGTGCCAGAGGTGGTATGGTACAGCTTTCACAGATAGCTGGTGTAGTTGGTCAGCAGACCCTCGAGGGCGAGAGGATACACCGAGGATACAAAAAGAGGACGCTGTCTTTGTTTGATAGAGGCGAGCTGTCTCCAGAAGCACATGGATTTATCCGTTCTTCCTTCAGAAAGGGTTTATCACCAGAGGAGTTTTACTTCCTGGTCATGAACGGCAGAGAGGGTCTTATGGATACAAGCCTCAGGACCAGAAAGAGTGGTTACATGGAGAGAAGACTGGTCAATGCACTCCAGGATCTAAAGGTCGAACCCGACGGAACTGTGAGGGACAACAGGAAGGTCATAGTACAGTTCACTCCAGGCGAGGACGGAGTGGATCCTGCTAAAAGCAAAGAAGGAGAGGTTCCCATAGAACTGGACTGATATCAATGGATTATAAAAAGAAAGTTGAAAAACTTGAAGAAGACCTTCCGAAGAAGGTCAGAGACAGGCTTCTGGAAAAGATGGAAGAAGAGGAAATGACAGAATCGGAAGCAGACGAACTTATAGAGAATACCAAGAAGTCCTATAAGAGCTGTAGATTTGAGCCCGGAGAGGCCATAGGCGTAGTTGCAGCACAGTCAATTTCCGAGCCGGCTACTCAGATGACAATGCGAACATACCATGTTGCTGGATCGGCCCAGGGAGTTGAGATTACACAGGGACTTCCGAGGCTTATAGAGGTTGTGGATGCGAGAAAAACCATAAAAACACCTTCCACTGACGTCTATCTCAAGGAAGACTACCAGAACGAGGAGAAGGCAAGGGAGGTTGCAAACAAGATAAAGGAAACCAAGCTAGTCGACGTGGTAAGCGAAGACAGGATAGATCTTCTGAACCTGATAGTTGAAGTGGATGTGGACAAGAAATCGATTGATGATATTGATATGGACATGGAAGAGGTAGTCAGCAGGTTAAACAAGGGCAGAAGGAAGTACGAGGCGGAGGTTAGTGGTGATTCTATAAAAATAATCCCGAAGGACGACGATATGTCTGTGAGGAATCTTCAGAAGATGAAAAACAAAGTCATGGACAAGCATCTTAAAGGTATAAAGGGTATAACTCAGGCCGTTGTAACTGAGGAAAACAAGGAATGGAAGATACAGACCCTTGGTACAAACCTCAAGAAGATACTCAAGGTCGATGGCGTGGATCCCACAAGGACCGTATCAAGCGAGCCGAGAGAGGTACAGGAAGTATTTGGAATAGAAGCCTGCAGAAATACTATACTTGAAGAGGGCCATAAGACCATAAAGGAGCAGGGCCTGGACGTGGATATAAGGCACATGATGCTCGTTGCCGATACGATGACTGTGGATGGAGAAATCAAGGCGATAGGAAGATACGGTATAGCCGGAGAAAAGGGATCCGTGCTTGCCAGGGCGAGCTTTGAGGTTACGGTAAGACACCTGACAGAAGCGTCTATTGCTGGAGAAGTTGATGAGTTGAATTCTACGGTCGAGAACTTGATAATAAACCAGACAGTTCCGGTGGGAACTGGAATGTACGACGTTATCTACAAACCTCCTGGCGAGGCTTAGGTACGATGAAAAAGAAGTTTGACAAGGAAGCCATACAGGCCATAAGTCTTTTCGAAGAAAGGACCAGTGTAGAGGTCAAGGACTTCATACAGGACGAAGATTCTGCTTACTTTCTGGTAGAACAAGGAAAGGCAGGACTTGCGATAGGTAAAAACGGTAAGAACATAAAGAAGCTTGGTAAGATGCTTGGTAAGAGGATAAAGGTGTTTGAATACGAGGAAAACGAGGAAAAACTTGTCAAAAATATGATAATGGAATCGAACTCTGTTCGGGTCGAGGGCGGCACGGCTCTTGTTGATGTCGATGAGAGCGACAGAGGGAGAGTTATAGGTGCCAATGGGAGCAATATAGAAAAGGTCAGAACTCTTCTCAGGAGAAACAGTGATCTTGAAGAACTTAAACTGGAATAAACGGAAAGCTTTATATTTTTCTCTGAACTAGAATCTTTTCGTGGGCCCGTAGCTCAGTCTGGCAGAGCACTAGGCTCTTATTTGTGTTCGTTTGTGCGAGGAGAGACCTAGGAGTCGCGGGTTCAAATCCCGTCGGGCCCATTCACCGAACATATACTCGAAATAGAGAAATAGTTCTTCTTTGGTTGCTCAGATCAGAGAAACGTTTTCAACTTCCACAGAAGTTACTCCGTCCAGCTCTGCAACATCGTTTTCTATATCATCGGTTCCGCCCTCACCTTCGTCTCTCACTATCAGGAGCTTGAGAACAGTAAGACCGAATCCTATTTCTTCCCTTTTTGCATCTTCTACCGGGAACTTTTTCCCTATATCCTTTTCCAGTTTATCCAGATCTACGTCCGGTCCTTCAGGCGTGACCTTGAGAGAAATTGCAACCTTACCCATGGTATCAGTTCTTCCTATCGCCTGTTATTTTCTTGTTTTTCCAGTTCTCGTTTTTGATTTTCTTTGTCTTTCCGAAGCCGCACGCTGAGCAGTAACCCTTCGATTTATGGAAGGATTTCTTCCCACATCTCCTGCAAACTCCGTGCGTCTGCTTCTTCTTTTTTCCTGCAGATGGAGTACCCTTTGACATTTAAATCACCACACAAAGCATACGAAACTATTCAGGCGAGGCAAAGATAACGTTGTCCCCACGGACAACTATCGTGCCCAGCTTAGTCTTGTTGCCTTGGCTGCCGACTTTTTCGGCTCCTTCCAGCCAAAGGTTCAGATGCAGATCGAAAGCAACCAGCTTTCCTGCTATCTCTTCACCATTTTTCAGGTGTGCTATGATTCTGTCTCCTCTGGCTTTTTCGAGTGCGTCCAGTGGTCTCTTTCCGTTTTCACCCATGCTATCACGTTGTTTTTTATTGATAGAGTATTTAAAGGTATGGGTGAAAGATATTTAAATGATAAGAGGAAAGGTGTGAAGTTATGTGGCATAAAAAGTCAAGAAGGAGAATAACAGGAGGAAAAAGGAAGGATAAAAGGAAGAGCAGGAAGCATGAGCTTGGTAGAGAGAGTATACTTTGCAAATCTTCTGACAGGGAAAAAAGAAAAAGACTCTCTGTTAGAGGAAATAAGGAGAAGGTCAGGCTCAGAACCACGGATAAGATAAACGTTACTGACAGAGAGACCGGTGAGACTACGGTCGAAGAGATAGAAAATGTTGTGGAAAATTCAGCGAATCCCCATTTTGTCAGAAGGGGTGCACTTACCAAAGGAACTATTGTTGAAACAGGCAGCTGCAAGGCGAGAATAACTTCCAGACCAGGACAGGACGGTCAGGCAAATGCAGTAAAAATAGAGTAGCTACTTCTTTTCGAAACGGTACAGTTTAACTTCTATGTTTTTCATAGCCTCTTGGTGCCATGCCATGGTTTTTTCAAGAGGAAAATCTACATCCTCGCTGTCTTGAACCTTGCCCCCACACTTCTTTACATAGTTTCTGACGAATTTGTCAGTTTTGCTCATGTGGAACGAGTAAACCACGTCGGCCAGTTCCAGGGACTTTTTGATAAAGGGTCTATCACTTCCCTTTACCTGTGAGCCAAACGGAGGATTTTGAACTACTATATCACCTTCACCTGAAACCTTCTCTATGTTCATAACCCTGAAATCAATCTCTACTCCTACTCTTCTGGCGTTTTTCCTTGCTATTTCAATTGCTTCTTCGTCCTTATCTACACAGACCACTTCTTCAGCTCCAAGCAGCTTTGCACCTATCCCCAGGGTTCCGGTACCACAGCCGAGATCAAATATCCTTTTATCCCGGAGGACGTCTTTTAGATGTATCTTCCACAGCACAGAGGCGGCCAGTTCAGGTGGCGTTCTGTACTGCTCCAGCTCTGCTTTAGGATCTTTGAACCCTTTTAGCTTCTGTAGTTTTATATGAAGTTCTTTCTTGCCCATGGTTAGGGTTATTCTACAATTTTTATATAATTCCAGGTCCAGTAACCCTTAACGGGGTTAAGATGTCAGCCAGAATACTGGGAAGTATAGATATAATTGGTGGCTTTCTTATAATTTTATCCAGAGGTCACTATCCGACCTTTAGCTCCTTTTTCCTTGCAATAGGAATAGTTTTGTTGCTTAAGGGTCTCTACTCGATGATATAATGATTCAAAGTGATTTTTACCGCCGTGATTCTGCAAAAGTCGCAAGAGATCTTCTTGGAATGAAACTTGTGAAAAACGGTATGTCCGGTAGAATTGTGGAGACAGAGGCATACTACGGCGAGGACGATCCGGCATCGCACGCCTTCAACGGTAGGACTGAAAGGAATGAACTAATGTTCGGCGAACCCGGTAGGATCTATGTATACCTTTGCTACGGTATGTACTACCTTCTAAACGTAACCACGCACGAATCCGGTGAACCAGGTGCTGTTTTGATAAGGTCTCTGGAACCTCTGAAAGGGATCGATTGTATGAAGGAGAACAGGAACGTTGCCGAAGAGAGGAATCTAACGACAGGTCCCGGAAAGCTCTGTGAGGCACTAGGTATAACCAAGGAGTACAATGGTCAGTATGTTACAGAAAAGGATTCCAAAATAGGTATAAAGAAGGGCGAAATATGTGACTGTGTGGGAAGAAGCAAGAGAGTCGGCGTCAGCGAAAACCACCACAGAGATCTGCGGTTCTTCTGTAAGGATTCTGATTTTCTGAGCAGGTAATAATTTTTTAAACTGTGACCTACTATTTATAATATGCCGGGGACCAAGTGGGTGTTCGTAACTGGTGGCGTACTCTCGGGTCTAGGTAAAGGTCTGGTCTCTGCTTCGATCGGTAGGTTTCTTCAGTCAAGAGGATATGACGTGGTACCCGTAAAGTGTGATGGTTACCTCAATGTGGATCCGGGGACTATGAATCCCATAGAGCACGGCGAGGTCTTCGTTCTTGACGACGGTGGGGAGGTGGACATGGATTTCGGTCACTACGAGAGATTTCTTGGGGTGCAGGGCAAATTTTGCTGGAATCTGACCTCAGGAAAGATCTTTCAGTCCGTAATCGAGAACGAACGCTCCGGTGAGTATCTTGGTAAGACAGTGCAGATGATACCCCATGTTACAGATGAGATAAAGGATAGACTGAACAGGGTGGCGGAGGAGGAGAATGCGGATGTGGTTGTGGTAGAAATTGGCGGCACAGTTGGCGACATGGAGAACATGATATTTCTTGAAGCCAGTAGACAGATGCGACTTGACAAACCAGAGGAAGATACTTTACTGTTGCATGTAACCCTTATACCATGGCTTAAAGCTGTCGGCGAGCAGAAGACGAAGCCCACACAACATTCTGTAAAGGAACTCGAATCTCTGGGACTGGAGGCAGATATGATAGTTGGAAGGGCTGAAAGAAATCTGGAGGAGAAAACGAAGGAAAAGATATCACTGTTCTGTAATGTCCCAAAGGATCATGTCGTATCAAATCCAGATGTTGACAACGTATACAAGATACCCCTCAAGCTCATGGAAGACGGAATGGACAAAACAGTTACAGAGGAACTGGACCTGGAAGACAAGGGGAAGGATATGGAGGAGTGGAGGAATCTTGTCGAAAATATGGAAAATCCGGATGGTGAGGTGGACATTGCGATATGCGGAAAGTACACAAGACTTGAGGATTCCTACGTCTCTATAAAACAGGCCCTCAAGCACTGTTCTGCGCACCTCAGATGTGGAGTAAACTACAGGTTCATCGAGACCACGGAAATAGAAAGGGGTGAGAAAAGCGCAGAAAAAATACTGGACGGTGTCGATGGTGTAATAATTCCCGGTGGGTTCGGAGGCCGTGGCGCCGAGGGCAAGATAGAAGTCGCAAAGTACTGCAGGGAAAACGACCTTCCTATCCTGGGTCTATGTTACGGTCTTCAGCTTATGGTCGTCGAATTTGCAAGAAACGTGTGTGATCTGAAAGAAGCGAACTCCACTGAAGTAGACAGTGATACTCCTCACCCTGTAATAGATCTGATACCTGAGCAAAAAGACGTCGAAGCAAAGGGTGGAACCATGAGGTTAGGGGGACAGGAGACCGTCATAGATAAAGGGACCGTGGCCGAAGACATCTACGGAAAAAATGAGGTCAAGGAACGTTTTAGACACAGGTACGAAATAAATCCTAAATATCACAGTGATCTCGAGGAAAACGGACTGAAACTCTCGGGCAGGGCCAAGAAAGAGAACCATATAGTCCAGATAATAGAGATCGATGATCATCCTTTCTACTTTGGAACACAGTTCCACCCCGAATTTACTTCTACCTTTGAGGATCCTAACCCTGTTTTTGTGGAGTTTGTAAAATCCTGTACGGATGCGTGATAGCTGTGGATTTCAACTGGATACTAATCCGCTACGGTGAAATAGGACTCAAGAGCGATTACGTCAGGAAGAGCTTTGAGAACAGGCTTATCAATAATATCCGAGAAGGTCTGAAAACACGTGGTTTCGACGGAAAGGTTAAAAGAGGCTACGGGAGGATCTTCGTTAGTACCTCTGAGGTAAAGAAGGCCTCAGAGGTCCTCGAACACACCTTTGGAGTGGTTAGCTTCTCTCCCTGTATAAAAATAGAAGCTGACTTCGAAGGAGTGGTCAAGAAACTTGCTGATCTGGCCTCAGATCATATATCCAAGAAGGATACGTTTGCAGTAAGAGTTCGAAGAACAGGTAACCATGATTTTTCTTCCAAAGACGTTGAGAAGGAAGCAGGGAGCCGTATACTGGAGGAAACCGATGCAGAGGTAGATTTGGACGACCCGGACGAGAGAGTTATGGCAGATATCAGGCAAGGTCAGTGTTATGTTTTCAGAGAAAAGATATCCGGGCCAGGTGGTTTACCCATAGGTACACAGGGGAGAGTGGTATCTCTTTTCCGGGGAGACTGTGGGTCTTTTCTTGCGACCTGGATGATGATGAAGAGGGGCTGTTCTGTGACTCTTCTTATTGGAAGTATGGATCCGTATTCTGCAGATATTTCAACGGGAGCTCTAGAGGAGCTCAAGAAATGGGATCATGGTTCTCCCTTAGATGTACTTGATTTTGACCACGGGGTAAACCTATTCAGGTTTTCCGAGGACGGCGAAAAGGGGTATGTATGTGTTCTCTGCAAGAGGTTTCTCCACAGGCTTGCTTCCAAGGTCGCTGAAGACAGAGACGCCAAAGCAATCGTGTCAGGTGACCATCTTCAGGAGAATTTTGATTCGTTCAAATTGACGGACTCGGTGGTGGATATGCCTGTTATAAGACCTTTGGTGGGCTTTGGCAAGGACGAGATAAGGAGCAAGTGCAGGGAGGTAGGAGGAGAGTTTATCCTTAAAGAACATGGTTGTGAAGCAGAGGACAGAGATACCTTCGATGTGAAGGGAAAACGACTTGAGGAAATAGAAGAGAAGTTGGATATAGAGGAGATGGTCGAAGAAAGTTTTGTTGAGGTGATTCCGGATGAAGATACCTAACTCTGAGCTTGTTAAGAGGATTATAGACCAGAAACTGAAGGAAAGAGGTTTGATAAGGACACAGGAGGAGCTCGGAAAAACGGTCGAGGAAGAACTGAAGAAGATAGATGATTCCTTTCAGATCTCTCCTGAAAGATCCAGGCGGATAGCTCTTGAGGTTCCTGGAGTAGAGGTAGTTGTTGAAACCAGGAAGTCAGAAGGCAAAAGACCGGACATATGTCCGGTGTGCGGAGAGAAACTGGACGCACTCTATGCTAAGAACCTGAAAGGGGAGAGGACTCAGGTTGGTTTTCGCTGTAGTAGCTGTCAATACCATGGTGATGTGGAGGAATTCATTCCGATGAGGTACGAATTCAAGTCGATCAAGGATTAATTTCTTATAGTTTGAGTTGTTTCTATAGAGTGCGCCGGCGTGGCCGAGTCTGGCTAAAGGCGGTGGATTCGAGTCCATGGATGTATTGACTATCCGGGATGAAAGCGAAACATCCACTGGGTGTTAAAGACAGAGTACGTAGGCTTCCGCCTACGTCGGTCGACTAGGCCCACGCAGGTTCAAAGCAAGCCCTTTCCTTCGGGAAACCCCTTGCGTTCCCTCCCGAGGATGTGGAAATCCTGCCGCCGGCGCCATTAAATATTTTGGAAGGTGAAAGTATGACCGAGGAAATAAAAGCAGTTATATTTGACATGGACGGAGTCCTTGTAGATTCAATGAAGTACCATGTACTGTCTTTTGATGAAGCCTTGGCTGAGATAGGACTGGATGTAAAGAAGGAAGAGCTGTACAGGTTGGAAGGGAAAGGGTCTAAGCTTGTTCTTAAGAAATTGTTTGAGAGGAGAGGGATAAACCTTGGAGAAGAGATACTGGACGAGCTGGTCAGCAGAAAGAGGGAAATGTTCGATAAAATTAATGAGACCGAGCCATATCCCGGAGTAAAAGATCTGTTGGAAGAGTTGAAGAAATATTTCAAAATTGGTCTTGTTAGTGGAAGCAACAGGAAAAATATACATGAGTTTGTCAGCAAGTACTTCGAAGATATTTTTGATGAGGTAATTGCCGAGGAAGATACCGAAAACAAGAAGCCCAGTCCCGATCCCTATGAAAAATGCCTCGAGGAACTTGGTTTGGATGCTGAGGACTGTCTTGTTGTGGAAAACGCACCCCTTGGAGTCATGTCTGCCAAGGATGCAGGTATAGAATGCTGGGCCATTGCGACGTATGTTGACGTGGAAGATCTTGAGCAGGCCGGTGCAGACAGAGTATATAAGGACCACGAAGAGTTTATAGATAGTATCCGGGACGAATTGATAGGCGGCTAAGCTGCAGCAAAGTTTTATATTACTCAATGGTCAAAATCATACCGTGCGGTCGTGGTCTAGTGGCTAGAGACCGATGTGGCTTTGCCACATCCTTGGCTAAGACACGACCCTGCCACGGTCGTAGCCCGGGTTCAAATCCCGGCGACCGCACCATTTTTTATTTCTGGAAGAGTAAATTCAAATATGTCTTTGGGGAATTTACTCAGAAAGAAGAGAAGCGAGGTTCCTTTCATAATCTTCGTATCTTTCCTCCTGTCCTTCCTTATCGCAAGGATCTACGTATACTTTCTTGTTCCTGGGTGGGCAGGTGCAGACATATTTCCCTTTGAGGAGTACATAGTACATCACTTCTACTACGGTGTAGCTCTTATAATGATAGCAGGATGGCTTTCCTTGGTTCATAAGGACAGAAATGTGGAAAGGGGGTCTGCGGTTCTCTATGGTCTGGGTCTGGGAATATTTTTCGACGAGATAGGTCTGCTTCTCACGGAGTTCGCGGACTACTGGGCAGGTATAACCTATACCTTCGTTGTTCTTATTTCTCTTACAATGTTCAACTTCATATTTTTCGCCGACTTCTGGAAAGAAGTAGGTTCAGGAGTGGGTAAGTTTGCAAAAAAGCATAAACTTGACCATGGCCCCTTGAACATGATGGGCCTGGTCGATGTCCTTGATGAGGTGGAAAAGAAAATGCCAAAAACCGGGAATATAGCTGCCACTATTACGGGCCTCGTCCTCCTGGTGGCAGGGGTACTGGTGATAAGATACCCTGATCTGATACGCTACTGGGTCGGAGGAGCTTTTGTATTAAGTGGCATAGCCCGACTCGTCCAGGTGGCCAAGAGAGACAAGTAATAAATTTAAACTTCGAAAAGAGAGCATAGGCCATGGGCCAAGAGTTTACAGGGAAGATCTACTCCGACTGGATGAAGTCCACGCAGGAGAAGAAGTTCAAGGAGATAATCCTTGATTTCATACTTCCACTCAAAGGTAAAGTAGACCTTGAGAGAGATAGAGTACTTGATGTTGGGGTGGGTAAAGGCTGGTTCGAGAAGAAGCTCTTGGAACGGGGAATAGATGTTAGGGTAACAGGCATCGACGTGGAGAAAACCGACATGGCGACAAAGGGGATTGATTTTATAGTCGGATCAGGAGACCGAATGCCCTTCCAGAACGGGAGCTTTGACTTCGTTATCTCGTTCGATACAGTTCACCTTTTAAGGAAACCAGAAGAGATAGAGAGGGTCCTTGCTCCAGGAGGTTATGCTTTGATTTCCACCCACTGCAACGAAAGAAACTTTAAAAAGAAGGAGCAGAAACTTAAATCGTTGTTTGGGCTGAAAGAACTGAAGGAAGGTATAGTCGGTGATCCACGGGACGAGATGAGCTACGTTGTTTTGTTCAAAAAGGGTCCGTAGTCTAGTGGCTATGACGTCGCCTTGACGAACCATGATCAAAGAGGTTCAAAATGGCGAAGATCGCAGGTTCAAATCCTGCCGGACCCATTTTTCAGTGGTCTCAGGAGAAAAAACTTAAATGCTTTCTAGAACGTTTACGGATGTTTCACTGTCTATGTAATAACCGTACTTGAGCGTGACATCGATTGGGATCTCTATGAAGTCTTCATGGTTTTGTAGCTTTGCATGACAGATCGCCTGGAAATCATTACCTGCCCTTACAGTAACATTGTCACTGCAGTTTTCGTCATCAACCCAATCTGCATCGTCTTCAGGGAGATTTACAATAACTTCTATTTCGTGTATATCATCTCTAGTTGGATTAGGATGGCTTTCGGCATCATAAGGAACGCCGTTTCCTATGTTTTCGCCTCTTATGTAGAACCTGAAGTCCATCTCGTCTTCTTCATCGTCATCGTCATCTATAAGTGCTGGTGATGGACCGTCTATGTCTACAGTGAAAGGCCCTCTTGATACCCTGGATACTCCCATACCGGGTATATCATCCCCGGCCTGTATCCTTGTTCTGTACTCCTCTCTACTCATTACAGGTAGAAGTACTCTTGCATCGGTTTCGTACTCGTAATATAATCTACCCTTTAAAGTAACACTTTCCGGCCCCACTGTTATCTCAGGAGCATCCATCTCGGCTTCAAATGTATGTATTTCACCATCGAAGTCGTCCGTAGGCGGTGCAAGATTTGTGCTTGAACCGAAACCATTGTCATCGGACTCGGAAGCTCCGCCTGTTTGTGTTATACTGGCTTCGACATCTCTTGCTGTCTTATCACCGACATTTTGGACATCCATAAGTAAATCAAACGAATCGCCGGAGAAAACCTCTGACGGCATGGCCTGGAACGATGTTATTCGTACCCCATGTCCGGTTTCAACTGTATCATCGTCTCCGAACTCTATGCATCCCGAGAAAAACACTATTGATGCTATAACCAAAAAGACAAGAAAGTTTCTTTTCATCATAGCCATACTTCCTCAACCTAAGCTTTGAATCTATTATTTATAAACTTTATCTCTTTATGTGGTTGCTTGGAATTCTTTCATGGCACTATGCTGACTTCGAAAAGGCCATCGTTTACGTACCTGTAATCAACACTCATACGGAATGTTCCTGTTTCCGATGTGTCTATTTCTTCATCTATTGAAAACCTACATGATGTTTTTGCTGTTCTCCCATTCCTGAAGTCGATGTCTTTAAAAATTATTTCGTTGTTTTCCCCGTTGTTTGGATCGACTTCCATTTCTTGGCAACCATAGAGGTCAAGTATATCTCCTGGGAAAGATAGTCTGATGTCCCCTTGTTTGAACCCGTCTTCATCAACAAAACCATCACCTTTGTTCTCGATATGAAAGTGTACAAGAAAACTTTCGCCTTCGATCATAGGCTGTTCTTCTGAGACCTCAGCCATTATCTCTACTGGGGTCCTGGTCTTTTCGTATCGCACATCCGAAAGCCCTGCCAAGTCTCCAGCCTTTTCCCTTGTTATGTATTCGTCTTCGCTTAGTGCACGTACATTGAAAAGGGCATGGGCGGTTGAATCATAGGATACCCTGTACCTCATATCACATCTCTTGTCCATTGTCACGTTTTCGGGTGCTTCAAATGTCCAAGTGGGGCTTTTCTTATCAAGAGGCTCCAGATTTGTTCCATCGATTCCTTCCTTTTCTTGTAGATTAAAGACACAGTTGTCCACATCGTCGAGCCGGACGTTTTCCAGTGTGGTGTTTCCCGTGTTATCTATGTCAAAAAATGCTTCCATCCTTCTCCCTGGCCGGACATTTCCTGGAACTGCCTGAACAGCCACAGAAATCTCTTCTGGTACGGTGTATTCAGGTTCGCCCAGCCCCAGAAGGCCTACATCGGATATCTCGGCACCAGGAAGATTTACGCAGCCTGATAGCAGCATCAAAGAAGCAATAAGCGGTAGAAAGGTTATTTTTTTCATCCTATCCTCTACAATGTCGGTTGGACAGTGACAGTGCTCACTCCGCTGAGCTTGTAACTGTAATCCTCTACATCAACCTCTATTTGGAAACTCGACAATGGCTCTTCAAAGCGGTCTTCACTGTAGCCTTTATCTCCTTTGGGATATAGTCTACAGCTTATCGGAGGAGTCTCATCGTTTATGAACTGAAAGTCTCTTACCTCATTGTTCTCGTTGTCATCATTGCTTTCGTATCCCATAGGATGTCTACAACCAGTATTACCATTCCAGTCTTCATCTTCGTCCAAGTACTCGTCTCCGCCGAGTTCAACGGAATCATCCCCACCGTAGTTTACTGTAATATTGACATCATAAGGATTCAGATCGGACAGCTCGCCTTCACCGGCATTCCTGAGCTTAATCTGGAAGGGTATAACCGTTCCGTTCCTGAATGGTTGTTTGCCGGAAGTATGGATATCTATCTTAAGTGGGCCCCTTGACTTGCTTGTGGAAGGTGAAACTTGGGCCACAGTGGAGTCTCGGGAAACATCTTCGCCCATCACGTAGAGATCGGAACGACTGTGTGCGTCAAATTCATACTCAACATCATAATACAGTGCACAGGATCTCGTCATTCCACCCAGTTCCTTATTGCCGGGTGCCGTCAAGCTCCACTCAACGACCCTGGTTGCTTCTTCAAAGATTACTTCGTCATCTATTTGTTTGGCATCACTATCTAATTCGCACATGCCTGTGTCGTAAAGTCTTACTGTTACTCCCTCTGCACTTTCCCTCTCGAAGAGGTTCTTTAACTCAAAGGAAAAATCAAAAAGGTTGCCTGCGTTAACTACAGATGGCTCTACTCTTTCATTTTCTATGACAAGAACGTTGTCGGGTTCCTCTACCTCCTCGGTACCCACTCCTCCCCAGATAGCATCAAAACCTCCTCCTTCGACGCACCCTGAAACCAGAACTACTGCGGAGAGAAGTAAGACAAAAACCAATATTTCATTTCCCTTTCTTTTTGACAAAGTCCTCACCTTGTATGACGGTACTACAGTTTACAATTTTGGGTCTTTAAATATAAATCTTTGGTATTTTGGATCATTAGTACATAACTCCTATTCTATCTACAGTTTTCATTATGTATTCGTACTCCATATCAATTCTAATGTTGTCGGTCCGTCTGGGAACTTCTGGATTTTCTATGTCTTCGTACATACACTGTACCGTAATACTGTTGTGTTCATCGTCTTTGGGCTGAAGGCCATCTATTCCTTCCACTTTATCGTACTCATCTTCAATCTTACTTATGAATTCACAGGGTCCTTCTAGTTTCTCTTTTCCGTTACCTGACTGTATATAGGTTACATTAAAACTTTTGTCGTCAATATCTCCGAGATAGACCTCTCCTTCGTCCTTGTTTCTCAGGGTAATAATTATAGGCACTTCTTCACCTCCTCTTAGGGGCTGTTGCTGGGAGGCTGCTATACCTATTTCCACGGGACCCCATTCAAAAGTAGATGATGGACTGTAAAAATCTATCTCATTTCTTGCAACCAGTTCATTGTAATAATCTCTCTCCAGGACTTCGACGTCCAGGATTGAACTTGTTTTCACATTGTACCTGGCTTCGATGCCATAACGTATATATTCACCTGGCTCAAGTTTGTCGGTGTCAAGATGTCTTTTCTCGTATTTCAGGGCGTACTGTTTCATTACATCGGGGTAAAGATCACCTACCCTGCAGACATCGTCCCTTCCGTTGCCTTCACATGGACCTAGTATCTCCCCGTATTCATCCTCATCCTCATCCTCGTCGTAAATGTACTCGTTATCGCTAACACGTTGTGGTTTCAACGATCTAAGTTCTAGTTCTTCGATAACCGGTGTATTGATATACTCTCCAAATTGAAGCATGTTTCTTACTTCGAACCCGGAGCTGAATTCATAATCATCGCCGACTATACCTATTCCTATTGGTTCTAAGCGACCCAGTCTCAACGCCTGATATTCTTTCTCCACTTCTCCCGGACCTTCGATGCCATCCCGGTAGCAGTCCATGGGTGACGCCAGACAGGTCCATCCTCTTCCCAGTGTATCCTGTACCTGGGTAAACTCTCCTACCGCGGGACTCATAGCCTGTTCCAGTTCCTCTGCACGTGCCCTCACTGTGGGCCACCACTCCCCAAAGACGGCTTCGCCCATCACCTCCGGGTACGCAGCCGTCGAGGCCATTAGGGCTATGGGAAGCACGATTATACCCATTATTGGTCTGGCGTCGGGAACCGGAATTGCGACTAAAAGACCTACTGAAACCATTATCATGAAAATAATGAAACCGATTGGATTTCCCGAAAGTGCAATACCACCCGAAACCAAGCCAATTAGACCAAACATTCCTGGGATAAAGAGCCCGGTGTGTTTGTATGTCAATTTCAACATCAGCCATGCGCCTAGCAGAGTGGCGGAAATCATGATTCCCCATCTAATGGCACCTGGTACTACACCAAACATTTCTAAAACAGAAGCACCACCAAGCAAAATAACAAACAGAAGGGCTATTAAGGGTCCTTTATTTTTTGTTTTGTTGTTTGTTTTTTCGACGGCACCGGACACTGCATCGAGAAGTCGTTTCCCTGCTTCCTCTAATCCCTTTGCGCTTGAATCATCCTCGAGTTTAAGTTCTGCTGGAATTATTATGAAGAAGGCTCCTATAAGTGCAAGGAAAGACGTAGCTAGCCAGGGCGTGTCCCGGGAAATAGCGGCACTGAATGTAAGGGCAAATATTATCCCAACTGCTAGGGAGTACATGGTTCTCATTACAGTCATAAGACGCTGGTATTGCTTGTCTTCGTCATTTGTTGCGGTAACCTTCCCGGGAAATGTAAAAATTCCCGTAGCAGCTATTAACAAAGGTATCAGGTTCAAAACAGGTCTTGGGCCAATGTATTGCATAAGTCCTGCAGCAATTGCTATGTATCCCGAGGGCCTGAAAGCAATTTTTATGTAACGCCACGGATCTTTCTGTGGGAATAAACGATCGACAACCAAGAGTATAATACCGGAAAGGGTCGCTCCGTATGCCATGGGACCGAATCCGAGGATATATAGTACCAAGGCTGAAAGGAATAATGTTACCAGCGATCCTCCCATCTTAACTGCAGTACCCTCAAAGTAGGTTCTCTCCTCCAGATCCGTCCTCTCATATCCACAGTATTTACAGGGATACCCAGAAATTTTGTTTTGACATTTGGGACATTTCCATTTGTCTTCCTCTTCCTCTGGCTGTTCCTCTTCCTCTGGCTGTTCCTCTTGTTCCCTCTCTTGCCTACAGCTATCACACATGTCTTTTGAGGGAGAAATAGACTTCCCGCAGACAGAACACTCCGATTTGTTACTCTTACTTTCTAGTCCCTTGCGTTTCTTTTTCTCGGATTCACTTTCTTCCTCAGGATAGGGGCTACCTGGAAGGCCTGATACATCATGTGACTCTTTAGAGTCTTTGTCTTCATAAGGATTTATACCCACCTCAGCCATAGTCGCAGGCCTATTACTTGGAAAACCATCATCCTTTTTGGAGTCTTTTTCCTCCCTCTTCCCTCTCAACTCCTTTGTCTCGTCTCTCTGTTCTTGGAAAGTAGTCGTTGGCATGCCTTCAAACGCTTTTTTATGTTTCTCGGCCTTTTTTTTGTTCTCTTTTCTTGTCCGAGCTCCTTTCTTTCCAGCCTTACTTTGTTTTTTACTGGCCATCCATTTTTCGAGGGCGACACCATAATCACCTTTATCAATTCCTTCCTTATTTTCTTCCCCCTCTTTAGTATCTCTGCCGTGTTCCCTCTTGAAATGCTCTTCAAACTTACCTGGATCAGAAAATTGCTTGCCGCATACATGACACTTGCCTTCGCCTGCGATATCATCTGATGACGCTTCCATCATCTCCGGGCCTCTTTTTTCTTCCCTGGAAGCCGGTGTTTTTTTGTTGGTGCTGTATACTTTGTCGGCTATATCTTTGATGTAATCAGAATCGGCGTCCTTGAATATCTCAGAAGTTTCTTGGACGGCTTCTTCCTTGCTGTGGCCCATCTTCATGTGGTTAGAAATGGCCTGCTTTATCCTTTCCTCGAGATCTTTGGGCAAAGTGTTCACCTTTGTGGTCCATGGGGGTTGATGGAGGGAACTGTCGAAGTCCTCCTGACTAAGGAACAATTTGTTACCCTTATTAAAATAATTTTCCCGTAATCCAACCCTTTGTTCCAAAAGTACAGAAAAAGAAGTGTCCAAAGTAAAGTTCAGTACCTGACTTCAAAGTCAGAGATGTAGTAGCCTCCGTCTCCTCCTACCACAAATTCAAGTCTGTTCTCTCCAACTGCCAGGTCGTCTCTGGTTATGTCTATGGAGACGGTCTCGCCCTCCACGAGGGGCCTTTCTATCATGACTTCTCTCTCTTCGTCGTCGGCAGTTGTGAGTTTTAGTGTTAGATATTCTGGATATCCCTCTACCTCATCGACGCGGAAGGTTATCTCTCCTGGAAGCCTCCTGTAGTTTGTTCGGCTGACGTCCAGGTATCTCACAGGTTTTTTCATCTCAGGAGCATCCCAGAAAAGTACCATGCTCGCCGAATCGAAGCTGTAGAGCCCTCCCTCCTCTGTGAACATCCTGACTTCGTTTTCTCCTTCGTGTACGTCTACATATTCAAAATCTACCCACATAGATCTCCTGCCTGGTTTTTCTGTCCTCTGGTTGTATATTTCCACACCGTTGACCTCGATGTAAAGTGGTTCATCTGGTACGAACCTGTCTGGTCTCAGAACCAACCTTCCCATCCTGAAGTTTCGGGCCTGTTCTCTGTCGAGTTCGAAGGTAAACCTCTCCTCCTCTTCCTCCAGGATTTCTATGTTTACATTGAGATCTCTCAGGACGTACACGGTCGGTGCCCAGAACCTCCACCAGGAGGAAGCAGCTGCTACTTCAAGCATATTGTTTTCCTGGAGAAGTTCCAGATCCAGGTTTATAGTGTGTGAACTTCCCTCCTCTGGATATCCGGAGTAGAACTCCTCCTCGTTGAAGGTCATGTATATTTCGTTTAGGTGGTTGGTTTCCTCTACATCGAACTCTATATTCATTGATTTCGTTCTTTCGATCTCGTCTTGGGTAAGGTCGAACTCCAGGTAGTGGGGTTCGTTGCTAAGTATTCCCCTTTTGACGTTTGCCTCATCGAGTTTTGCTATGAGTCTGATTCTTTCGTCGAAGGAAAGCTCGAAGGGCATATCTGTGAGGCTTATGTGTCTATAGTCCGTATCCATTACACTTCCTACAAAGAAAGCATCTACTTTCTCGTCTATTGGTCGGAACTCGTACCTGTCGGGATCTCTTATCGGGTCTCGTTCTATTTCAGCATCGCCGAATATCAGGAGTAAAACTCCGAAAAGAACGATGGCAACTACCAAAACCCTTGCGAAATCCATGCTACCACTTATATTAATCTAACCCGAACATTAAAATATTTATTGTATGGTGGTACGATGAAAATACTCGATAGCGACAAAAAGGATGGTATGCTGAAGCTAAAGGTAGAGAATCCCAATGATGTGTGGGAGCTGGAGAACGTACTGGAGGAGGGTGATCTTGTCAGTGCAGAGACCCTCAGAAGGAAGATGATAGATAGGAGGGACGGACAGGAAAAGGGCGAGAAGAGACCGGTCTATCTGACAGTGAAGCTGGACAAGATAAAGTTCCACGAGCACACCGGTAACCTGCGGCTAACCGGGCCTATAGTGGATGGACCCGAGGACGTGGAAATGGACAGCTACCACACCATCGTGGCGGAGCCCGGTAAGGTCATCACTTCTATAAAAAAGGACGGGTGGAAGGACTGGCAGATAAAGACTATAAAAAAGGCCTACAGAAAGCCGCCTGAGGTTCTTGTCTGCGTACTTGACAGGGAAAGGGCAACCATAGCAAGGGTGAGCAACAGCACAGAGGTAATTTCAACAATAATGTCCGGAGGGTCCGGAAAACAGTATGATTCTGTGGAGGGAGACGAATACTTGGGCGAGGTTTTGTCGGTTCTATCCAGAAAGGCCGAAAAATTCGATAAGATAGTGGTTGGAGGTCCTGGCTTTGTGAAGGACAAGTTATATGAAATGCTGGATCAAAAAGGTCTGTCAGACAAATGCGTCAAGGCCAGTACAAGCCAAGCTGATACCACGGGGATCGAGGAAGTGATCAAGAGGGGAATAATAGAGAAGGTCGTGGAGGACTCGAGATTGTCCGAGGAGAGTGGCGAGGTTGAGAGACTGTTCGAGGAGCTTTCCAAGGATTCGGGAAAGGTTGCGTACGGAAAGGAGAACGTGGAGGAGGCTGTTGAGATGGGAGCTGTCGAGAAGGTTCTTGTGTCTGAGAGGAAGATCAAGGAACTCAAGGATCTGGTGAACGAGGCAGAGGACAAAGGGGCAGACATAATGATAGTTTCAGAGAGGCACGAGTCAGGTGAGAAATTGGGTAGAATGGGAGGTATAGCTGCCTTTTTGAGGTATAGAATAAGATAATGGACCCGGTGGGATTTGAACCCACGGTCTCCACCATTTTGGATCTCTTATGGAATCCTTGCGGAAGTTCCTTGCCAAGGTGGCGTCTTTTCGGTACCACCGAAACCAAAAACTTGGTTTCCGTATTTCCACTAGACTACGGGCCCTCACTGTTACAGAGAAAACAAGAAATAAAAAGCTTCTGGTTTTTGTCCCGTGTCGGTTTCATTTCTAAACTACTTCATGTCCTGAAATCATCTGTGAGGATCTCCATAGGAAGTAGATGGTCAGGGCTCCTGTCAGGCCGAACATCATCCATTTAACAGTCGACTCCTTCTTGCCCATGTGATCCATTCTTTCCTTTCCGTCGTACTTCTTCTCATGTCCCGATACTGGTACGGAGACCTTGTAGAGAAGGTAAAGTGCTGCCAAAGGAGCAACGATAAATGAGATGAACATACCGAACAAACCGCCGGCAATTCCTGCTGCCGTTCCGGATAGACCACCTGCTAGGACTGTTAAACCACCAACGACCATGATTATGGCAGGTAGCAACAGAATTGCAAACCATTTTCCAGTGGATTCCTTTTCTTTCCTGTGTTCTAAGGTCATATACTCACCGGAGATCTCTGTTTTGTGTCCTGATACCATCTCTGCAATTTTCCAGAGGTAGTACAGGTTAACTACGGGTATCGCCGCTATTATTAACCATTTCCAGGTCGATTCCTTCTTATCTCTGTGCGAAAGTTTTGGAATTTTATCACCTGTCAAGCCTTTTGTAGCTATATATAAAAAAATAAGTTTCGGGGTTCTGTCAGTTTGATAACACTGTGTAAAAGATGGTGGGCCCGGCAGGATTTGAACCTGCGATCTCCACCTTTTCCAGAACCTTTTAGAAAAAGGTTCACCAAGATCCTATCCATAAAAGTTCCCGTGAAGGTGGCGTCATTTGCGGACAATCCTTCCACGGTTTTGATGAATCTTTTGTCTATGAAAAGATTCTTAGCCACTAGACTACAGGCCCTCCCTTTCACTTATATAACATCAACTATTAATTTATGTTTATGAAACTTGCGGAGGCCGTAGAGAAAGCAAAGGAACTTGATAGTATCAGAGACATAATTTCTTCTGGAGGGTTCCTCTGTTCGGCGTACTTCATTGCAGAGAAGGACAAAAAGCCGGAAAACTGGAACCTCGCATTTTACTCAAAGGAGGACGAGGAAATAACCGCGGTAGAAGTTACTGAATCAGGTCCTGAACTGGGTGTAACTGATGCTCCCTTGCGCGAGGATACAGGGGAAGTGGTGATAGAAGAGGTGGAGTTTGGGGCAGAAAAGGCCCTGGAAAAGGCAAAGAAGCTGCTTGACGAAGAGTTTTCCATATCTTATGATAAAGTACTCTTTACCCTGAGGAAGAGGGACGGTGAGCAGGAGTGGAATGCTGTATTTGTAGGGAAAAGTCTTTCGATAGTTTCAATTGCTTTGAATTCGGCTAGCGGCGAGGTTACACAAAAGGAGAGAAAGAGCATGAACGCGGGCAAATCATTCGGCGGATGATATCTCAATGGACACGCCATCTTCTCAGCGTTTTTAACTGTGATCTCCTTCTCCAGTAGTTTCTGTACCAGCTTATTACATAGCCCATTATAAACATGGGTATAAAGGCTGCGAAAAAGGCAGAAGTAGATCCAATTAATGGGTCAGCAAAAATGGTTTCCAGACCCGACGGAAGGATATCGATAAATTCTCCAAAGATCTCATCCAAGATATTTTCACCTTCTTATTTTTTATCTACTCATATGGGTCCTTAGCTCGTGTCTGTTCGTCCAGTAGTGTCTATACCAAGGGATCAGGTAACCTAGGAAAAAACCCAGCACACCACCCCCGGCGAGGGAAGCAATTATGAAGGTATCTGTAACAGGGGTGAGCATGTTTAATCATTGCTGTTCGTTCTATTTAAATTTGTAGAAAAGGATGGGACCGCCGGGATTTGAACCCGAGATCTCCGGCTTTCATGCCGCGCACAGGTTACATTTCCGCGCGGTGGCCTTATAAGACCGGCGCTTTGGTCCCCTTCTCCGGGCCTAACCAAGCTAAGCCACGGTCCCTGTGGATAGATTGTTACCTAATAGTTAAAGCTTTTTATCTTTGCGGAGTTAAAAAGATTTTGAAACGCATCTGTCATCTGAAGGTGCGTACGGGGCCTGAAATGAGAACTGAAACTTTAAACGAGATACGAGAGTTTTTAATTTCCGGAGGCTTTGATATTTTCGAGTATACAAGAGGCTGTTTTGACATCGCTGCCAAAAGGGACAGACTCTTCTTACTCAAGATCTTGACTAATGTTGGTTCTTTTCAGAGGGGACAGGCAAGAGACCTAAAGTTACTGTCAAGTTTTCTCGATTCGAGTTGTTTCCTCTTAGGTGAGAGGACCAGGAGGGAAAGGCTCAAAGAATCCGTAGTTTACGAACGCTTCGGGGTTCCGGTCATGACACCCGATACCTTTACCTCTGTGATCGATGGAGACTATCCCGAAAAGTTCAGGACCAGAGGCGGCACCTTCGGAGAACTCGATCCTTCGGAGCTTCGAAGGTACAGGAAGATGAATGACATGACGCAGAGCGAGCTTGCCGAGGAGCTGGGGATTTCACAGAAGAGTGTATCCGAACATGAGTCTGGGAAGAAAAGAGCCCTCTTTGACATAGTCAAAGCCTTTGAAGAGCTCTTGGATGAAGATATAAGGAAAGGCATAAATCCTTTTGATATAGAACCCGAGGTAGAGGATAGAAGAAGAGGAAATAAGATCTGTAGAAGGCTAGTGGATATGGGCTTCCGTACAGGATCTGTTCAGAGGGCGCCCTCGAAGCTTCTTGCAAAAAGCGATAGGACCGTACTTTCAAGAGTTGTAAAAAGAGAAGAGGATAAAAAAGAGCTTGATTCATTGGCAAACTTTTCCAGGATAAGCGAAGCAGAGGCGTTTATCATAACGACTGGTGATGAGAATATAGACATAGTACCTCCGATCAATATAGAGGAGCTCGAGGACATAGACAGTTCAGGGGAGCTTGTGAAACTCATCGAGGAGAAAAAGGAGTCCGTCTGGTAAAAGATTAATAAAGCCTGAAAAACGTTTTCTTCTCTATGAGGTTGGGTCATCTTAAGCTTCAGAAAATACTCACTGAAGAGAACAAGAGAAGGATGTACAAAGGAGGCGTGATCCTCTTTTTCCTGGGTCTTCTCTTGATGACTTTATCATTTCGTCCGCATCCTGCTTTAAGCGTACCTATAGAGTATCTCCATATAACGTTTGCGGCCGCCTTCATAATGATTCCGTCCGGAGCAATACTGGTAATGATTTCCAGGATGTTCCACAAACTCACATATATAACGGCTCTTCTCGTTTTTCTTGCTTCACTAGGTATTGTGGCCCATATACAGATTCAAAGCTACAGAACGAGTGGAGTGGACCTTTGCTGTGATCTTTTTGTGGATGCAGGTGGCTGTGAAACAAGAGATTTCCCCGAGGATTTCACGGTAACTGTTGACGAGGAGGAGCTGGACTGTACGTCTTTGTATCCTGGTACAGGTTTGTATAATTGGAGATCAGTCTGCACTTGCTAGTTTCTTATCTCCTTAACTTTACTTATGTTCCAGGCGAAGCCCCTTTCGTCTACAGGAGTTTCGAGTACCATGGGCTTGTCTCTTAGTTTTTTGTGGTTCACGAACAGACGGAAGCCTCTTTCGCCTATTTTTCCTTCTCCTATGTGTTCGTGCTCGTCTTTTTCCGATGCAAAGCTATACTTGGAGTCGTTCAGGTGGAGAAAGTGTACGTTTTTTAAACCTACGTTCTTTTCCAGCTTATCCAGCAGTTCTTCCAGTTTTCCTTCTGTCGAGAAATCATATCCACCGGAGTACATGTGACAGGTATCGAGACAGACGCCCAGCTTTTCGTAGCCGCAGTCCGAGATGTCTATCATCCTGGAGAGTTCTCCGAAAGTTTGGCCCAGGGTAGTACCCTTTCCTGCGGTGTTTTCCAGTAGGACCTTTACATCATCATGGATCTCCAGCTTCGAAAGCCTCTCTGCGACGTTTTCAATACCTCTCTCTACTCCTGCTCCTGTGTGTGCTCCGGGATGAAAAACGTAGTATGGTATCCCTAGCTTTGAAGTCGCGTCGATCTCTGCCTGCATCGTTTCCAGGGACTTATTCCCGAGCTCTTCCTTGGGCGTGGCCAGGTTTATGAGGTAGGTGCTGTGGACTATCCAGGGTTTTATGTCCTTCTTTTCCGCGAGTTCTCTGAATCTCTTCGCATCTTCCTCGTCCGGTTGTTTCACCTTCCAGCCACGGGGCGATCCTACGAAGATCTGTCCGCAGTTTCCGCCCGTTTCTTCTTCCCTCTCCACGGCCCTGTGTAAGCCTCCGCTTATGGATACGTGTGCTCCGAGTCTGAACATACATTTATAGGTTTGAAAGCCAAGTTAAATTTGTTTGGTGTGGGCAATGGAAAATGCAAAGGACGAGCTGGAATTCTGCTTGGAGCTTTGGGGCAAAAAGGATGGTTGCGACTTCGGCGGCGGGACAAGATGCGAAGAGTGCGCAGCGCCTTACGTGCTTTACAAGCTAATTACAGGTGAGGTGCTTCACGACGATGAAAGACTTACACAAGAAGACTGGAGGGGCAAATTAAAGGAAGTAAAGGGATAACTTGGGCATGGTGAGGAGTCCATAACCTTTAAATATGTGCATGGAGGTATATTTGCCCTGGGGTAACACCACAATTTTAACACCGAAATCCATTTAAACAAAAAAACTTAGGAGGTGATAACTATTTCACCAGGAACACAAGGTATGGGTCAGCCCATCTTCATTCTAGGAGAGGACACAGAAAGGCAAAGTGGTAAAGGAGCACAGAAGAACAACATTGCTGCAGGGAAAGCAGTTGGAGACACAGTACGAACTACGCTCGGTCCGAAGGGAATGGACAAGATGCTCGTAGACTCGGTGGGCGATATCGTAGTAACCAACGACGGGGTTACGATCCTCGACGAGATGGAGATCGAACACCCTGCTGCCAAGATGATGGTCGAAGTAGCGAAAACTCAGGAAGAGCAGGTCGGCGACGGTACCACTACGGCAGTTGTGATTGGTTCTGAACTGTTGAAGAAGGCCGAAGACCTTCTGGATCAGGACATCCATCCGACTGTGATTACACGTGGTTTCAACCTGGCTGCCGAGAAGGCTCTGGAGCATCTGGAGGACATCGGCGAAGAGGTTGACTTCGAAAAGAACAGGGATCTCTTGAAGAAGATAGCGATGACTGCGATAACCGGCAAGTCTGCCGAAAAGGCTTACAGGAAGTACGCTGAGCTTGCAGTAAAGGCGATTGAATCGATCATGGACAAGAGTGAAGGAGAGGTAAACATCGACAAGGACGATGTAAAGATCGAAAAGAACGAAGGTGACGGAATCAGTAGTTCAAAGCTGATAGAGGGCATCATCATAGACAAGGAGATGGTCCACGCGGACATGCCGAAGAAGATCAAGGACGCGAAGATAGCGCTAGTCAACACGGCCCTCGAGGTAGATGAAACGGAGACGAACGCAGAGATACAGATATCTTCGCCTGATCAACTAGAGAGCTTTTTGGATCAGGAAGAGAAGATGTTGAAGAAGATGGTAGAGAAGATAGTCGACTCCGGTGCGGACATAGTCTTCTGCCAGAAGGGCATAGACGACATCGCACAGCACTACCTTGCGAAGAAGGGAATTGCTGCAGTTCGCAGAGTTAAGAGCGATGACATGGAAAGACTGGCCAGAGCGACAGAGGCCAAGATAGTTAACAGCCTGGACGATCTGGATGAAAGGGATCTAGGCGAGGCAGGAAGCATCGAGGAGAAAAAGGAAGGAGACAAGATGATCTACGTACAGGACTGCAAGAGTCCGAGATCGGTTTCGCTTCTACTTACAGGAGGTACGGAACACGTAGTCGACGAAGCAGAAAGATCCATGAACGATGCTCTGGACTGTATCATCACGGCACTCAAGTCAGGCAGCATAGTGGCCGGTGGTGGTTCAGTAGAACAGGAACTCTCGAACAGGCTCAAGAAGTATGCACAGTCGGAGTCAGGAAGAGAACAGCTTGCGATAAGAGCCTTTGCCGAGGCACTTGAAGTTATTCCGAGAACCCTGGCCGAAAACACCGGTCTGGACCCGGTCGATGCGCTTGTCGAGATAAGGTCCGCCCACGAAGAGGGAAAGAAGAACCACGGACTGGACGTTGAGAAAGGCAAGGTAGTGGATATGCGCAAGGCAGGTGTCATCGAACCTCTTGGAATCAAGAAGCAGGCCATTCAGTCCGCCAGTGAAGCTGCAGAGATGATTCTCAGGATCGACGATGTAGTTTCTGCAGGTCAGTTGAGCGGTGGCGATGGGGGTGGAGGACCGCCAGGAGGAGGCATGCCGGGCGGAGGAATGCCACCAGGTGCCATGGGAGGATTGTAGCTCCCAAAACAAACCTACCCCTTCTCTTTTCTTATTTTCCCGCCCCACAAAATATTTAAGTAAGACTCACAAATCTACCTGTATGACAGAAGACGAAGTAGAGATAGAACCCGATGATGACGAGTATGAAGTAGTTCCCCTTTCTCCGATAAGGAAGCTCGAGAAGAGAATTGATGAACTTGAGGAGCGGAAAGACGTTGGCGATGCGAAAGGTCTTGTACTTGAAGTCATGGACCTGATAAAGGCAAATCAAAGGATGGTCGATGAGATAGTCAAGTCGAACAACGATCTCAGGAGAGAGCTCGAAGAACTACCTGGTAAAATAGATGAGGTGACAGAGCAGTGGAGCGAGTTCCTCGATATACTGAAGAGAGGCGAGGAAAGCCAGCCAGAATCTGCAGTTTCCGAAGGAATTTCTCAGGATATGAAAAAACTTGTCGAGCTCAACAAGAACCTAATAGAGAAGAACGAAGAGATGGTTGACTCCATAGTTTCTCTAAAGGAAAGTATGCGTGGAAAAGCTGGCGACGGTAGTAGTCCGAAGGTCCGGGTTAAAAAGAACTCTAGGTCCCCTGGGAGAGACCAAGCTGGTAATAGAAGTGAGAGAAGAGACAGCCGAAGGGGCAATCCCAGGGTAAAAATAAAAGACAGGAATAAGAACCAGATGGAATAATAAATGGAGGTGAAGACCCATGTTTGAAATGGAAGATGTAAGCGGCCTTGAGCTCATTGTTTTCGTGGTTCTGGCCGTAACAATTGTGCTTTCCCTGATCTTCGTACCATATCAGTTGTGGACAGGACAGGGGATGATGGTTGAGATACTGCTCTCCGTTCTGATAATCGTTCAGTTGGTTTCCCTAGTATTCCAAATCAAGGAATCAAAATGAAAATTACAGGCTGGTCCCACCAGCTCTTTATTTTTATCTATTTTTACCCTTCCTACAGATCGTGCTCTTGTATGGATATGTCCAAAAAGTTTAAATAGGAGCTATAGTATAACCTAATTGATACAATGAAAAGAAAAGGTGTAACACCCGTAATAGCAATCATTTTGCTGCTACTGATTGTAGTTGTCATGATCGGCGGTGTCTTCGCATGGATGTCAGTTATGCAGGAAGACGTTGAAGAGGCAACCCGCGAGGGAGTTCTGGAATTCATAGAAGAAGCAGAGCGCAATGTAGAGGTCGTTACATACAGCTGTGATACAGGAGAAGTTTACCTTTACAACGGCGTGTCAGATAACTTCGATGTATCCCTCTACATTGATGGAGAAAACAGAGGTTCGACAACGATAGACCTAGGTGAAGAGAATGTAGGCGAAGGCGAAGTATTGAATGTCGGTGATGTTGACGAAGGAAACCGTTTTGAAGTGTCTCATCAAGGTCATGTAGTTGAAAGAGAGACCTTCCGTTGTTGATGACTTCCAGTAGCTGCACAGACTAGTAGCTGTGGCTTTGTTTAGCCCAGATGTATGTAGACAGCCCCCGTTATTTTTCTT
>Ga0207421_10000240_pt1 | contig 68773 bp, 64 predicted proteins | sample SodLakKL_010_SED_4_FD_187542 | JGI IMG/M metagenome (GOLD analysis project Ga0207421, IMG submission 187542) | Alkaline sediment microbial communities from Lake Tanatar, Kulunda Steppe, Russia - 8KL_010_SED (SPAdes) (version 2) | ecosystem: Environmental > Aquatic > Non-marine Saline and...
GCCTCCCGGGCCAGCTGGTCACAGCGCTGGTTCAACCGGTCGGTGCTGTGGCCTTTAACTTTAATCCACTCAACTTTATTTTTTGTTGTTAATTCCGCCAGCTGTTCCCACAAATCTTTATTCTCCACTGGCTGTCCTTTGGCGGACAGCCAGCCATTTTTTTCCCAGCGAGTCATCCAACCCTGGTTAAAACAGTTGACCAGGTAAGCGCTGTCACTATGCAACCTCACCTTACTACCCGGTGGCACCTGCTTAAGCGCTTCCACGGCAGCCTGCAGCTCCATGCGCTGATTGGTGGTCATTTTTTCATATCCACTGATCTCTTCCTTTTTATCACCATGCATGATTACCGCCGCCCAGCCGCCCGGTCCGGGATTGCCTGAGCAAGCGCCGTCAGTATAAATATCATACTCCGGTTTTGTCAACTATAATCTCTCCCGGTTTTCAGTTATCGAGTAAAGCGCTCCATGTCGGAAATTATCTTTTCCAATTCAGTGATTTTATCGCCGTAACCGCTCCAATCACCTTCCTGCTGTTTTTCCAGGGCCTGTTCGTATGCTTCCCTGGCCTGGAGAATCAACTCGGCCAATTCCGCTTCAACATCAATATCAATTTCAGGCAAAGGATCATCAAGATCGATATCGTCGGGCAGCTCATCATCCGGTATTTCTGCAGGCAACTCATCAATTTCGCCAAACACCTGGATTAAGGCTTGATCAAGGGTGTTGCCCATTACTACAGTTTCATCATAACTGACTATTACCCTGGCCAGCTCCGGCAGCCCCCCGGTATCCGCTTCCAAAAAGATCGGCTCTACATAAAGCAGGGCATTGTTTATTGGTAAAACCAGCAAGTTGCCCCTGATCACCCTTGAACCCACCTGGCCCCAGAGGGTAAACTGTTCAGAAATATCGGTATCCTGGTCTATCCGGTTTTCAACCTGCCGCGGGCCAAGCACCACCCTTTCCCTGGGAAACAGGAACAGCTCTACCTGCCCATAGTTGGGCTGATCACAGCGGGCCACCATCCAGGCAATCATGTTGTTTCGCTGATCCGGCGTGAAGGGCAGGATCAAAACATATTCCGGCTCATCATAACCGGGCAGCTCAAGGATCGTATAATAAGGCTCCATCAGCTGCTCCTGGCCAAAGGCCTTCTCCGTGGGAATCGACCAGAGGTCTTCACGGCTGTAAAACTGGTTCGGATCGGTAATATGATAAAGCTGCAGCAGTTCGGACTGCATTTCAAAAAGATCCAGCGGGTAACGAATATTACCGATCAATCCTTCCGGCATTTCTTCCATCGGGGTAAATAGATCGGGAAAGATATTGCTGTATGTTTGAAGCATGGGATCTTCATCATCGGTTACATAAAATTTAACGTCTCCATTGTATGCATCGATAACCACCTTAACTGAATTGCGGATATAATTAACATTTTCATAAGGTTGTGAATAAGGATAGCGGTCGGTAACCGTATAAGCATCCTGGATCCAGAATAACCGGCCACCGTTGATAGCTATGTAAGGGTCGCGATCATAGCGCAGGAACGGCGCTATTTTGCGCACCCTCTCGTGGATGTTGCGATCAAAAATCATCCGGCTGTCATTATCTAGTTCATTGGAAATAAGGATACGGTACTCACCAAAGCGCAGGGCCATCATAGCCCTTCTAAAAATAGAATTCAGCGGGATCCCGGCATCACCGTCATAATAGGTAAACTCATTCTCACCTTCATCTGTCGCATAGTGGAACTCCGCAGTTTCGGTGTTTACAATAATATAGTCGTCGGTCAATTCACCGAAATAGATTGAAGGGTTGTCTAATTCCAGTTCACCTTCAGGTGGAATATCGCTCAGAAAATAGCGGGGAAGGCCTTCGGGACTGACTTCGTTAACCGGACTCATGGTCACGCCATAACCGTGGGTATACTGCAGGTGCAAGTTTACCCAGGTTTGAGCTTCTTCAGCTAACCTGCTCTTGTCGAGCTCCCTGGGTGAGAGCATAACCTGGCGGTATTCGTCGTTTACTTCATATCGATCAATATCGACATCAACAAACCGGTAATAGGGCCGGATAGCCTGCAGTTCGTTGAATGTAGTCAGCAGGGGGCGGTAATCCCATAACCTGACATTTTTTATCGTTCCCGGGCTATCCTGGAGGTCATCCCAGGTTAAGGCCTGGGTAGCATCATAGCGCCTGGTAGCAAACTGATCCAGTCCGTATGCCTCGCGGGTAAATTCAATATTATGTGCCAAATACTCCCGTTCATAACTAAATTCACTGGGTTCAACTACATAATTCTGAATAATGGCCGGATAAGCCCATCCACCAAGGAGCGATACTCCTATAAGCACCATGATTCCATACAGGAACAAGCGGTAACGGCGCATAAAAATATTGGCCAGGAAAACCAGGGCAATTACACCGGCCAAAACCATCAGGATCATTAAAACCGTGTAATTAGCGTTGATATCGGTATATCCGGCCCCAAACACCACCCCTCGATCGGAAAGAAGCAGTTCCAGCTGGCCAAGGCGATAATCCCAGGCTTTAAGACCTAAAACCATGGTTAAAAGCACTGCCAGGTGGCTGACCCCACGGTTCGGAGGGAGCATCCAACCCTGCTTTCCCTGGGAAGGGGGGTTTAAGAGCAGATAAATAGCCCCGATGATCACCAGGGTTATAACCACAGTCATCATTAAAAAGTTGTAAAGAAACCGGTAAAAGGGCAAACCAAAAACATACTGTGAAACATCGGCCCCGAAAATTGGATCGCTAATCCCAAACGGAACCTGGTTAAAAAAGCGCAGCGCTTCCATCCAACCTTCTCCGACATAAGCAGAAAATATATAGGCCAGCACTGCGGATGCGATAAGAAAATAATGGGTTAGGCGCCTCGGCGTAAAATAACGCATCGCCCCGCTGGCCATTAATCTTTCCCGTAAAGCCAGGTTGGGAAAACTAAGGATATAGCGTCTCGTAAGTAATAAATTAACGAATAAAAACACAAATATAAAAATAAAACCGCCAATCCTCATGCCCCACTGGGTCAGGTATTGAGTCCAAAAAACTTGTTCTGCATCAAGATCAATAAACCAGAGTAAATCAAGGTAAAAATTAGTCCCGGTTATGAGTAAAGAAACCAGGATAATTACACCCACTAAAATCAAAAAGAAACGACTGCGCAATACTAGCCCCCCAATATCAATAAATACCGGTTTAGCACCGGCCTTATTTTATCTTCATATGTATTTTAGACTAGCCCGGGCCCGGTGTCAAAAAGATGCAAAGCTTAAATGCTAATAGATTGTGATCATTTCGGCAATATTATTAAAGGTTGCTTCCCCGATCCCGCTTACTTCCATTAGCTGTTCTATATCTGTAAAATACCCGTGTTTTTCGCGGTAATCTACAATTTGCCCCGCACGGACCTCTCCTATACCCGGCAAACCGGTAAGCTCAGATACTGAGGCCCGGTTTATGTTGATAACCTCGTCAGTTCCACCTTGTGAATGTTTGGGAGCTTCTCCGATGGAATGGACGTATATTTGCTCGCCGTCAAAAATCGGGCGGGCCTGGTTTAAGCTTTCGCGGTCTGCCTCTTCGCTAAAACCTCCGCCGAGTTCCAGTAATTCATAAACCCTTGCACCTTCGGGCAGCTTGTAAACACCGGGATTTTCTACGGCACCAACCAGGTGAACTGAGATCTTTTCCGGTTCGAGCGCTTCTTGATCATGTTCGCCAGATTGATTATTTTCTTCGGGCATTAACTCCGGTCTCTCCGTTGCTCTTAATTCTACCGCCCTCCATATTCCACCTGCGATCAACAACAAAACCAGCACCCCCAGGATCGCCTTCTCCCTTGCACCCGTTTTTCCTCCCAATACCCCATCTCCCCTCTTTTTTGTGGAAAATAAATACTTATTTTATTCGCTGCATTTGCTGCAAGCCCTTTTTCCCCTGCTAATAAATATAAAAAACCCGGACCGAAGAAAACTCGGCACCGGGTTTTTTTGTCCTAACCAATCCAGCAATAAAGGATTTAGCTTTCTTGCTTTTCTTCCTCTTGCCCTTCTTCTTCGGGAACATTGATGCCCTCAACATTAATATTGATTGCTTGCACCTTCAAGCCGGTTGTCTTTTCAACATTGTTGCGGATTTCTTTTTTAAGCTTATCCGTGGATTCAACAATTGATTTCCCATATTCAACGATAACACTTAACTCTATGGTTACCCTGTCTTCATCAACATCAACCTTGATACCCTTGGTCATGTCTTTGCGGCCCAGCCTTTCGGCGATTCCACCGACAACACCGCCGCTCATACCGGCAATACCAGGTATATCGCTGGAAATTATACTGGTAATTACCGCAATCACATCAGAAGATATTCTAATGCTGTCTTCTTCCTTTGATGGATCGGGCTTTAAAACTGCCTCGTCGGCACCACCTGTTTTACCTGATTTTCCTGCTTTGCCTTCGTTTGCTTTTTTTTCTTCTTCAGTCATGTATTTTCCTCCTTTCAAATAATACTTGCCGGGAATATAAAACCAGCTAACAAGCTGGATTTAAACTGAAACTACTTTCGAATAACTGACCGGTAGCTTTCATTAAAATACAATAGCAAAGAATTTTTTCACTTTTTCTTAATGGTAATTGTATGATCTGTGAGGTTTATTGTCAAGTGAAAGAGCCCTGATTTAACACAAATTCAAATTTCCTTTATAATTGTTACTGCTCTTAATTTAACTAAATTCAACGGGCAACAATATTTACCAGCCTGCCGGGGACGGCAATAGTCTTAACAATTTCTTTACCTTCCAGCAGGTCGCCAATCCTCTCGTTATTATGGGCCGCCTCGATGAGTTGTTCCCGGGAACATTCAGAAGGAACATTGATTCTACCCCGCACTTTCCCATTAATCTGGACCACCACTTCCACCTGGTCTACCTGGAGCAGTTCAGGATCGTAACCGGGCCAGTGCTGACGGTGTACACTTTCAGATTGCCCCAGCAGGCTCCAGGTTTCTTCGGCGATATGGGGCGCAAAGGGGGCCAGCAAGATAACCATTTTTTCCAGGGTATCGCTTAAAACCTGGTGATTATACTGCTGCTGATCGTTTGCCTGCCTGTAAGCATAAACCGCGTTCACCAGTTCCATTATCGAGCTGATAGCCGTATTAAAGTTGAATCTTTCTTCAATATCGTGGGTTACCTTTTTTATCGTATTATGAAGGCTGCGCTGCAGTTCACTTTCGGCTTCTCCGATGTCAGTATGCCCGGAACCGGTAGAAAGTTCCTCGCGGCACTCAACGACCAGGCGCCAAACCCGGCGTAGAAAACGGTAACACCCCTCTACGCCTTGATCATTCCAATCCAGGTCTTTTTCCGGGGGAGAGGCGAAAAGAATAAACAGCCGTCCTGTATCGGCACCGTAACTGGCTACAATCTCATCAGGTGTAACCACGTTACCTTTTGATTTGGACATTTTGGCCCCATCCTTGTAAACCATCCCCTGGGCCAACAACCGGCTGAAGGGTTCGTCACACTGAATTAGATCAGCATCATAGAGCACCTTGGTAAAAAAGCGGGCATACAGCAGGTGGAGCACAGCATGTTCAATACCGCCGATATATTGGTCCACCGGCATCCAGTAATCAACAGACTCTTTGTCAAAGGGAGCAGTAGTAGTGTTTGGACTGGTATAGCGAAGGAAGTACCATGAAGAGCAGATAAAAGTATCCATGGTATCTGTTTCCCGCTGAGCAGGCCCACCGCACAGGTTGCAGGATGTATGCACAAAATTTTCGTAATGGGCCAGGCTGGGCACCCGGTTACCGGATAATGCAACATCCATTGGCAATTCCACCGGTAGTTCTTCTTCCGGAACCGGGACGGTGCCGCATTTTTCGCAGTATTTTATTGGTATCGGCGCTCCCCAGTATCGCTGCCTTGAGATCAACCAGTCCCTTAGCCTGTAGGTAACCCTAAAATCACCCTGGCCATGCTTTTCCAGGTACTCGGTGACTTTTCTGATCCCTTCACTGTCACTTAACCCGTTAAAGACACCGGAGTTAACCATCTTTCCTTCCCCATCATAGGCTGCTTCCATGGTCTCCCCGGAAAATTCCTCTCCTTCCGGTTGAATAACTACCCGAACCGGCAAATCATACTTGCGGGCAAACTCAAAGTCTCTCTGGTCATGTGCCGGCACCCCCATAACTGCACCGGTTCCGTAAGCCATGAGGACATAATTTCCCACCAGGATCGGCACTTCTTCTCCATTAATCGGGTTGACTGCATAACGACCGGTAAAAAGCCCGATTTTTGGAGTTTCCTCTGAAGTCCGATCGATTTCACTTTCCTGCCGGACATCGGAAACAAAGTGCATCACTTCTTCTTCCCGGTCCGTTCCCTCCACCAGGGGCTTAACCAAAGGGTGTTCAGGAGCCAAGACCATGTAGGTTACCCCAAAAAGCGTATCCGGCCTGGTTGTAAAGGTGCGTATTTCTTTTCCGGCAAAACCCTTAACTTTAAAAGCAATCTCCGCCCCTTCACTGCGACCGATCCAATTTTTTTGCATTAACTTTACCCGTTCCGGCCACTCTTCCAGTTGATCCAAATCATTTAATAACCTTTCGGCGTAATCGGTTATTTTTAAAAACCACTGTTCTAGTTCCCTGGTTTCAACTACCGATGAGCAGCGCCAGCACAGGCCTTTTTCCACCTGTTCATTGGCCAAAACCGTTTGACAGGTTAAGCACCAGTTTACATTTGACTTCTCCTTGTAAGCAAGCCCCCGCTTATACATGAGCAGAAATAACCACTGAGACCACTTGTAATAATCGGGAGAAGAAGTATTCACCTCCCGGTGCCAATCATAGCTTACTCCCAGCCGGTTCTGCTGTTCTTTCATATGTTCTATGTTTTCTGCAGTCCATTGTGCCGGATTTACATTATTCTCTATAGCGGCATTCTCAGCAGGCAAACCGAAAGCATCCCAACCCATGGGGTGCATGACATTATAATCGCGCATACGCAGGAAACGGGCCAGGACATCTCCGATCGAATAAACCCTCATATGCCCCATATGCAATTTACCCGAGGGATAGGGAAACATTTCCAGGACATAGTACTTGGTCTTGGATGGATCAACTTTGGATCTAAATGAATCCTGTTCCTTCCAAAGCTTTTGCCATTTTTCTTCAATTTGAATTGGATCGTAGTTTGTCACTGGCATCATCCCCTTTTGAAAAATAAAAATCCGCCCCCTTTATGTTAAGGGACGGAGCATACCCGCGGTACCACCCTTATTGGTAATCATCTGGTGGAGCTGGCGGGAGTCGAACCCGCGACCTCTTCCATGCCAAGGAAGCGCGCTCCCACTGCGCCACAGCCCCTCGTTGTGTTACCCTCTTGCATGCCGTTATCGCCGGCTTACGGCAGCAATTACTTCTTCTTTCACCGCTGCTTCTCCGGGACGAGTTCAGCATTGATGCCTGCCGGTTTTCAGCTATCCCGGCTCTCTTTTTAGGCTTTCATGCTTACTGCTTCCCTTCATTGAGTTAACATTCTGGTACCCCGAGTACATTTTACATTATATGCACGCGCGTAAGCCTTGTCAATAGAGAAATTTAATTTATATGTTAACTGGCCCCTGCCACAAAAGACTGACGGCCCCGGCTCCAGCTTAGAGTTCCACCCGGTATGATTCTCCGCTTTGCATATCAATAATAAGCAGTGTAGCTTCAGGCAACACTCCTTCCAAACCGGCCAAAATTTTCAAAGCCTCCCCGACCTGCCATGAGGCCAGCATGGCCGGAGTTACTGCCGGGTTACCAAGCTGAGTTTCCACCCCGTGCCGGGTTTGACTGTTCTCTTGTCCATAAAGTTTTGTCAATACCGGCCTTCCCGGTTTGATCACAGCCACCTGTCCAAGAAAACCGGCAATTGCACCGTGAACCATCGGCACTCCCAGCTCAGTGCAGGCTTTTTCCAGGGCAAAACGGGATGGCAGGTTGTCTAAACAGTCCAGGATTATATCGCAGCTTGAAAATAACTGAACCAGGTTATCCTTTTCAGCCAAACAATTAAAAGCCTCTACTTCCACACCGCTGTTTATTTGTATTATTCTTTTTTTAGCCGCCTCTGCCTTAGCTTCTCCCAGGTTTTCTTCCGTAGCTACCAGCTGACGGTTCAAATTGCTTTCACTGAAATTATCGCCGTCTACCACCACCAGCCGCCCCAAACCCATACGCGCCAGCAGCTCAAGCGCAAAACCACCCAGCCCGCCGGCTCCCAGCACGCCGGCTGTTGATTTAAGCAAACTAATTTGCCCGTTTACGCCGACCGTGCCTAAACTACGCTGGTAACGTTCGGGAATGATTCCTGCTTCGAGAGCAGCTATTTCAATGATTCTTCCTGTTAGGTTAAAACTTCGCGCCAGGCGTTTGGTAGCGGATAAATCAAGGCAGCGGTAACTATCGCCTGCAGGGTTGGTTTCTTCTGAGGCTGTTTCGATTATTGCCTTTTTAAGGTTTATATTCTCGCCATTAACCATACAACTCACCTGAATTATACTATCTTAACTATTCCGAAGATGCAGAATGCTTATTTTGGATTTCACCTAACTCAACCAGCGGCGATTCTGACCAAAGCCTGTCCAGGTCATAAAAATCTCTAGCCTCGGGCTGAAAAATATGGATAACCAGGGAACCATAATCTAAAATCACCCACCAGCCTTCCCGGTATCCTTCAATTCTCGAAGCATAATAACCTTTTTTCTTAAGGCTTTCGGTCAGGTGATCGCAGATTGCATGGACCTGCACTGCTGTAGCCCCTGTGCCGATTAAAAAATAATCGGCAATTATCGAGATCCGGCCAACTTCCAAAAGGCGCATATCCCTGGTTTTCTTTTCCGCAGCCAGCTCGACTGCATAATTGGCCAGTTCCCGGGCACTAACATCATCCGGTCCCTTTGTCAAATAAAATCACCTCCGCTTATCAGAGATTACCCGGTCAAATAAACCTTGCTGAACTTCTATATTAAAGGTTGCTACCTTCACGTTTTTTTTCAAGCAGGCTGTTGCGAAAAGCCACCGAGCGCGGGTGTAACAACAAGCCCCTTCGCAGCACTGACTTTATGGCAAACTCAACTGCCTCAAGCATGGCTTGTTCCGGATCGGATCTTGCCAGTTCCCTTATTTTTCCCGCTTCAGGAAAATCGCGGCCATCTTCAATATAATCGGCCAGGTAAATCGCCTTTTCCAGGCCGTTCATGCCTTTGCGGCCGGTGGTATGGTAATAGACCGCCCGAATGATCCGGGGGTCCTCCAACTTAACTTCAGTTTTTAACAGGGCAGCGCCCACTGGAGCATGAAGCAGGCGGCTTTCCTGCCTGGTTACCCGGTCCAGGCACAAACCCGTCTTTTCAGCTTTTTCGATCAACTCCCGAGGAGTATAGCGCTTCCCATAATCATGAACAATTCCCGTCAAATATGCCTTTTCTTTGCTCTCACCGAAATATTCAGCTAAAGAAGCAGCCGCTTTTGCCACGCCCAGGGAATGCCGGTACAATTCTTCGCTCAGCATTCTTTTCATCAAATCCTGATACAGCCCAACATCATAAGCGGGCTTAGGATTATCAGATTTACTTTCAGTAAAATCGATAATTATAAATCTATCCCTTCAAACCAATGATAGTATAAGTCAAACAACCTGGTTACTGTTCCCGTGGCTTAGCCACATTAACTACAAGCTTACGTCCGTCCAGTTCAGCTCCGTTGGTTTTTTCGAGTATTTCTTCCATTTGATCCTCGTTAACTTCAACAAATCCATACCCACGGGATCGCCCTGTCGCCCTTTCCGTAATTATTCGACATTCCACCACTTCTCCATACTCAGAAAAAAACTTTTCCAATTCGTTTTCCTTGGTGCTCCAGGGAATATTTCCCACATACAACGTTTTTACCATTTAATCTCCACCTCCAAGTATATTATACCTTATTTTCAGGCAGCTAAAACCATATTATTATCCCGTGGGAACATAAAGGCCATGTTTCTTAATATATTGTTCCACCGGTTCAGGGGTTAAGTATTTAATTGTTTTGCCCAGCGCAACCCGTTCCCGGATAAAGGTTGAAGATACCGCCAGGGCAGGAATTTCCAGCAGGTGGACTTTATGCTTCATCCCCGGGCAGTGTTTATCCAGGGTTTCGCGAAATTTTTCCAGTGAATACCCGGGTCTGGAAACAGCTATAAAAGTACACAGCCGGAGCAGCTCCTCGTAATCCTTCCAGGTAAAAATATCCAATATAGCGTCTGCACCTGTAATAAAAAAAAGTTCCGGGATTTCCTTTTCGCCAAAGGAAAAATGCCTGACCGTATCAATTGTATAAGCGGGCCCCTCACTGTCCATCTCCACCGAAGAAACGTAAAAAGAAGGGTTCGACATAACCGCCAGAGTAGTCATCAGGTAACGGTGTTCAGGCAGAGTAACCTGCTCACCGTCTTTATGGGGTGGCATACCGGTAGGCACAAAAACAACGTAATTAAGATCAAACTGCTGCCTGGCCTCTTCAGCGGTCACTAAATGCCCCATATGAATCGGATCAAACGTTCCACCCATTAACCCAACACTCATACCGGCAGCATTATTATTGTTTCGATTAATAAAAAACACCTGTGACAACTCCTTTGAGAGTTACTCGTAGTAATCAAATTCTTCATCACCAATACGGACAGTATCGCCTTCCTTGATGCCCTTATTTTTTAGTTCCCGCTCCAGGCCAATTCGCCTGATAAAATTTTGAAACCTGTGCAGGGCCTCCTCACTTTCAAAATCTGTCCGGGCCGCCATCCTTTCTATTTCATCGCCTCTTACATAAAAAACATTATCATATTTTTCAACACTCAACGGTATTGTAGTTTCTCTTTCGCCGGTAACTTCGACTTCTTTTTCAAGCTCTTTTTTCTGCGATAATTCAGTAACCTGCGCATATATATTATGGATTAAATCTTGCACACCCTTACCGGTATAAGCAGATATTCCAAACACGGGAATAAGGTCTCCTTCAGCTTCCTTTAGATGCTCTTTAAGTTGCGAAAATCTTTTTTCTGCCCCGGTTAAGTCAAGCTTATTGCCCACAACAACCCGCGGATACTGGGCCAACCTTGAACTGTACATTGAAATTTCGTGTTTCAGCATATGGTAAGCTTCAACCGGGTCAGTTTCAGCATTCGGGTCCAGGTCTACCAGCAATAATAACACTAAAGTTCTCTCCACGTGCCGTAAAAACCGGTGGCCGAGCCCCACCCCCTGGTGAGCCCCTTCTATTAAACCCGGTAAATCTGCAACAATAAAACTACCCTCATCTCCAACTTTGACCATACCCAAGTTGGGGGTAAGGGTAGTGAAAGGATATGACGCCACTTTAGGCTTTGCTGCCGTTATTCTACTTAACAGCGTCGATTTGCCGGCATTGGGGAAACCAACCAGGCCTACCTGGGCCATTAACTTCAATTCCAGTTTAATTTTCCGTTCTTCCCCGGGCAGCCCCTTTTCAGCCAACCGCGGAACCCGTCTCCTGGAGCTGGCAAAGCGAGCATTGCCTTTACCGCCCTGCCCACCGCCGGCAACCAGGGCTTTCTGGCCCGCTTCAGCAAGATCAGCTCGAACATTTCCTTCCTGGTCTCTAACTACTGTCCCTACCGGAACCGGTACCAGGAGATCACTACCATCTGCTCCATGTTGATTCTTTCCTTTACCATGAGCACCGTTAGAGGCTTTCAAAGTATGGCGGTACCTGAGATCCAGGAAACTTTGTTTCGAAGGGTCCGCCCAGAGATATACATCGCCGCCCTTGCCACCATCTCCACCATCGGGACCGCCCTTGGGCACATATTTTTCCCGGCGAAATGAAACAACACCATCGCCACCCCGGCCTCCGCGAACTAAGAGCTCTAACTCGTCTACGAACATTAAACCTCGATCACCTACAGCGCTGCTGAATAAAAAAGGAGATTTTAATAAATAAAACCCGGGCTTGGACCCGGGCCTTACATACATACCTTTAGTTTGCTGCCGCGCCTTCGACGGGCAATACACTTACCTGCTTTTTAGCGCGATTTGTATGTTCAAATACTACCCGGCCATCGGCTTTAGCGAACAAGGTATCGTCGCCGCCTTTGCCAACGTTAATGCCTGGATGAAAACGGGTTCCTCTCTGCCGGACTATGATGCTGCCTGCTTTAACTATTTGTCCACCATAACTTTTTACGCCCAGTCTTTTCGCATTACTGTCTCTTCCGTTGCGTGAACTACCTACACCCTTTTTATGGGCCATTTATGACACCTCTCTTTCATGCCCTTCGTTTATTAAGAATAAGCTATTAAACACTGATATTTTCAATCAAAACTTCTGTATAGGGCTGCCTGTGCCCCTGCTTGCGGCTGTAATTTTTTTTCGGTTTGTACTTGTAAACCGTAATTTTACGACCGCGGCCATTAGCGACGACTTTTCCTTCTACACGGCAATTATCCAGGTACGGTTTTCCCACCCGGGCTTCATTGCCGTCGTTCAACATTAAAACTCTGTCAAAGTTAATCTTTTCTCCCTTTTCCGCAGGCAATTTTTCCACGCGGATCGTCCTGCCTTCTTCTGCGCGGTACTGCTTACCGCCGGTTTCAATAATTGCGTACATAAACAAACCCCCTGTAAAGGACTCGCCGAATATGGTAGCCCGACAAGAACTTTGTGAGGCTTTTAAAACCATCTTCGTGCGGTTGTCAGTCTATTGCTGAGTTTAACACGCCTATCTGCCTTTGTCAATTGAAACAACCGGACATTTGACGGCATCATAAAGGCCGGTTAATGATAGTAATCGCTGGGAAAAAGTTATTATATTTTGTCTGCCCGCCCATGCTGCCTTTCATTTCTTATTTTTACTTGACAACCGCCCGCGCGTATGTGCGGTTAACGTCTTTTATTTCCACCTTCACTTTTTGCCCCACTTTATCTCCCGCATCTTCAACGTTGATTACAAAGCCATGTATCCGGGCGATGCCGTGGTTCGGATTTGTGGAATGCGGTTCTTCAATTTCAAGGTCGATAACCTCTCCCGCTTTAACCGGAAGGGCTAACTCCTGGATTTCTTTTTTGCTGCCCCGGGCAACAATACGGTATTTTTCAATATGGACATCCTCAGCGCCGCGGATAAAAATTTTCCGGTTCAATTCATCTTCCAGCTTTTTAAGATTTCCTCCACCACTTCCGATAATGATTGAGGCAACTTCATGGTGCATTTCAACAAGTACCGCCTTACTGTTTTCATCCTGCAGCTGTTGCTTTAATTCACTTTCAATACGGGTGCTCACCACCAGGGGTGTAAGAACCCTTCCCGATCCGCTGCAATAAGGACAGGCCTGCTGCAGGTATTCGGATAAATCCTGGCGCACTTTCTTCCTGGTCATTTCCACCAGCCCCAGGTTGGTAAGGCCCAGGACATAGGTTTTAGTTCGATCATTCTTGATCGAATTGCTTAATTTATCAATTACCATGCGACGGTGATCCTCAAGGCTCATATCAATGAAATCGACGATAATAATCCCGCCGATATCGCGCAGGCGAACCTGGCGGGCAATTTCCTCAGCGGCTTCCAGGTTGGTTTTTAAGATTGTATCCGCCAAATTTCGCCGCCCGATATAACGGCCGGTATTGACATCAACTACTGTCAAAGCCTCTGTTTCATCAAAAACCAGGTAGCCCCCGCTTTTTAACCAAACCTGGCGGGAGAGGGCTTTTTCCAGCTCTTTTTCAACGCCGTAACGTTCAAATATGGGTTCGTCTTCCTTGTAATATTTAACCTTGGTTTTAAGATGGGGAGAGATATAATCGACTATTTCTTTTACTTTTTCGTATTCATGCTTATCATCGATTAAAAAACTGCTGAACTCTTCGACAAATAAATCCCGGGCTATGCGGCAGGTCAAGGAAAGATCCTGGTAGAGGATTGCCGGCGCTGTTCTTTGTTCAAAGCGAGTTAAAATCCGGTTCCACAGTTGAATTAAAAACTGCAAATCCTGTTCCATAACCCCGGCATCCACTCCTTCGGCTACAGTCCGGACGATTAAACCCAGGTTGTCGGGTTTTAGCCTTTCAACTTCCCGGCGCAACCTTTCTCTTTCGGTTTGACTTTCAATCCTCCTGGAAACACCGATATAATTTGCTCCGGGCACTAAAACCAGGTATCGCCCGGGAATAGTGATTTGTCCTGTAACCCGTGCTCCTTTGCTGCCAAAAGGTTCTTTAATTACCTGGACCATTATTTCTTCGCCGGCTTTAAGCAGCTTATCAATCGAACCGGAAGCCTGTGGGGAATTCTCATCGTCCCAGTCAATATAAACGTCATCAACATATAAAAAAGCATTCTTATCCAGGCCAATATCGATAAAAGCAGCCTGCATGCCCGGTAAAACATTGGCCACAACCCCCTTGTAGAGGTTGCCCACCACCCGGTGCTGCAGGGGCCTCTCTATGTCCATTTCCACCAATTTTCCGCTCTCGAGCAGGGCTACCCGGGTAGCACGGTTATCGCAGTTAACTACTATCTTTTTATCCATTAAATGCACATCCCTTCCGACAAAGGCTTCAGGGAGCCGTTGCAGTCCCGGTAAAGTCTTATCCGGTGTAAATTCCAGTTTACATGCGATGGACGTTTCTCGCCCAATTCAAAATCAAGCTGTTCAAGAACAAAAACCGGCGAGACTCCTCCCCGGCTGCCGGTCTGTAATAGTAACTTCAATACCACCTGATCTTCATGCTCATCACCATTAAAGTATGCTTCGTTTATATAGGGGCGCACGTTTACATTTGTTTTCCTTTTGCCCTTCCTGGAAGAACGCGGCGCCAAAATTTCTTCTTTGTCAAGCAGGCGTTCCAGTGCAGACCGGTAAGCTTCAATATTTACTTCTAATTGTGGACTTACTGTTACCAGGCGGGCTTGATATAAAGCAGCGGAAACCAGTGAGGGTAATGCCGGTGCTTGCTTGTCCACGGCTTGCGCCCTTTTTATTTCCAACCCTTCCGGCAACTGCTTTTTTAACTTTAGAATAAACTCTTCAGGAGCTATCTCCTCTTTAAAAAAAACTTCACCCAGCTCATCATCCGCTGTTACATCAACCGGCAGGGGGGCGGCAAGGTTAAACCGCGGGTGAGGGGAGAACCCCTCACTATATGCCAGCGGCAGGCCACTTCGCCGCAGGGCCCGCTGGAATAGGCGCATCATATCCAGGTGAGATATATATTTTATCTGTTCCTTTCGGGCATAATTAAAGCAGATCCGGGTCATGGGTTACTCCTTCCGGCTTTTCACCGGCAAGCGATTTCTGGTGTTCAGCAATAAGCATATTTTTATCTACACCGCAGCTCAGGTGATCCCATGGCAAACATTGATCGTAGGAAAAACGGCGATAGGCATAGTCTTCCCCTCTCACTGCAGTTTTTTGAAAAGCCCTCTGCCACAAGCTAAAGTCGAAATATTCCGACCAGCCATCAAAACGGCACCCCATCTGCCAGGCATGTTCAAGCGCCGGGGCCAGTTTACGATCGCCCCGGGCAAAAACCGCCTCTAAAAAGCTGGCCCTGGCATCATGCCAGCTAAAATCAACCCCACGTAATTTTTTAAACCCGGTGCGCAAAATATCCTGGCGCCTGTTGACTTCATCCATTGACAACTGCGGCTCCCATTGAAACGGGGTATGTGACTTGGGCACAAAAGTGGCCACACTTACATTTATACTGATCTTTCTTTTTGCCCTGCCCTTAAAGTATTCTCTTAATCTTCGGCACAGGTTAACTATTTCCACTACATCTTCATCGTGCTCTGCAGGCAAGCCAATCATAAAATATAGTTTAAAACCCTGCCAGCCGGCATCAATTGCATCCCCTAAAGAAGTAAAGATTTCTTCTTCGGTAATATTCTTTTTAATTACTTTCCTTAACCTTTCGGTCGCAGCTTCCGGAGCAAAGGTCAAACTGCTTTTTCGGCCCTGGTGCAACTTATCGGCAAGCTTAATTGAATAAGAATCAAGGCGCAGGGATGGCAGGCTGCATTTAACCTTTCTAGCAGATAAATCAGAGTCCAAGTTGTTGATCAACTCTTCAAGGTGCGGGTAATCTGTGCTGCTCAAAGATACCAGTGATAGTTCTTCGTAACCGGTATTATCTATAATTTCTTTAGCGGTTTGCTGAAGTTTATCCCGGCTGCGGCGCCTGACGGGCTTGAAAATATAACCGGCCTGGCAGAAGCGGCACCCCCTGCCGCAGCCACGAAACAGCTCGATAACCGCCCGATCATGTATGGTTTGGAGATAGGGAACCGGCGGGGCCTTGGGAAAGGGAGCCGTATCAAGGTTTTCAACCGTAACCTTCCTGATCATTTCCGGTGCCCGGTCATCCTTCCGCTCCATTCCAATAAATTCTTCTCCGGAATAGGCCGGGTTGTATAAAGAAGGCACATAGACCCCCTCAAAAGTTGACAACCGGGCAATAATTTCATTGCGCTCATAACCATGTCTCTTTAAATCCATGTAACCGGTAAGGATTGCGGGGAGACATTCTTCTGCCTCACCAAGCACAAACAAGTCAAAAAAAGGAGCCAGGGGTTCAGGGTTAAAAGCACAGGGCCCTCCCCCCACAATCAAAGGGTGATCACCTTTGCGATCTTCGGTTCGCAGCGGGATATCAGCCAGGTCAAGCATGTTGAGCACATTAGTATAGCTTAGCTCATACTGGAGCGAAAACCCGATTATATCAAACTCTTTCAGCGGTTTATGGCTTTCCAGGCTAAAAAGGGGGAGATTGTATTTGCGCAGCAATTCTTCCATATCGGTTGCTGGGGAAAAAACCCGCTCCATTAACATTCCCGGGTTGCGGTTTATGCTTTCATACAAAATTTTCAAGCCATGGTTCGACATGCCAACTTCGTAAAGATCGGGAAAAGCAAAAGCCATCCGCAAATCAACACTTGAGTGCTCTTTTTTAACAGCATTCCACTCGTTGCCCGTGTAACGGGCCGGTTTCCATACTTGTCCCAGGAGATATTTTAATATATCTTTCTGTGTTTGCATTTTAACACATCACATTTCAAAGCTGGCCAGAAACAAAAACACGGCTTAATTATTTCCGGTCACCCGCTTAATTTCCACTCCATGGAATAAGGGACAAGGAACCTGTCCCCTTGCCCCAATCAATCCTTATCCCTTTTCCTGTTCCTGCATTCAAAACCTATAATACCATATCATTCCTATTTTGATAAGAGCTAGCTAAAGCAGCCCTTTTTCCCTGAAGCTAAAGAAACAGCCATCGCCAATGATTATGTGATCACGCACTGCGATGCCCAGGATGTTCCCGGCATCTACCAGGCGCCTGGTTACCTCCAGGTCTTCCTGGCTGGGAGCCGGATCACCGCTGGGGTGATTATGGAACAAAATGATGGAAGCGGCACTTTTACGTAGCGGCAGGGTAAATATTTCTCTGGGATGCACGATAGAAGCGCTTAAACTGCCGACAGATATCTCTTCCCTGGAAATTACATGGTTCTTGGTGTTGAGTAAAAGAATCTTAAAATATTCCTTCTTCTTATAGCGCAGTTCTTCCATGAACAGGTCCGCTGCCTGCCGGGGAGTGGTAATGCTGCTGTTTTCTTCCCGCGGGGTTGTCGCCAGGCGGCTGCCCATCTCTAAAGCCGCTTTAATCATTACAGCTTTATCCGGGCCAATCCCTTTGTTTTCCTGCAAATCTTCAAGCGACAGCTGGGGCAGATTCCGCAGACCGCCACCCCTGGAAATAATTTTTGTAGCCAGCTGCACCGCGGATTCGTTTTTGTTGCCCGATCTAAGCAGAATAGCCAGTAGTTCTGCATTTGAAAGAGCATCCGCACCGAGCGCTTTTAATTTTTCCCGGGGCCGCTCCTCTAAAGGCAAATCCTTGATCATAATCGATTTATTATCCATATCCCTCATCCTCTCTTGTTAAACCAGGCTGGAATTTGCATCCGTGTAAAAAAATCAAAAAGCAGTCCCAGTGGAAGCCCGACCACGTTGAAGTAACATCCGTCAATTTTTTCCACGAATAAGGCAGCCCGGTCTTGAATCCCGTAGGCCCCGGCCTTGTCCATTGGTTCACCGGTGGCAATGTAGCTGTTTATCTGATCTTCTCTTAAGTGCTTCAGCCAGACATAAGTTTCAGAAAAACCATTTTCATAAAAGCCGGTTGCCGCATCAACAAGAGCCAATCCTGAAATTACCAGGTGCTTTGTACCGCTTAGCTGTCTTAACATCCGGCGGGCATCCTTCTCATCAGCAGGTTTCCCCATTACCTCGGTACCGGAAAATACTGCCGTATCGGCTGAAAGAACATAGCCGCCTTCTACTTTTTCAGAAACTGATAGCGCTTTATTTAAGGCCAGCCTGGCCACCATTTCGCTGGCAGGCACTCCTTTTTCCATACTCTCCTGGATAGTGGGTTCAATTATGGTAAAAGGAATCCCCACCTGGCAAAGCAGGTTGGCCCGTCGGGGTGAAGAAGAAGCCAAAATCAGCATCATTGCACCCCCCCTGCATTTGTTTGTTTTATCATCCTGGAAGTAACCCCTTCCAGGTAATTAGCGGCGAGGCCTGTGAAAATTCCGGTTGGGACAGAAAGGAGGATCAAAAAAGGAAAATAACCCATAAGCAGGTCAAAACTTGCTATAATCACGCTGGCCATAGAAAGTTGGACCAGGTTGTGCACTGCGGCACCGACCACGCTCACTGAAAGCAGGCTGACCATGCCTTTATTGCGAAGCACAAGAACCAGGGACATGGCCAGGGCACTGGCCGCCCCGGCGGTAATACTCAACCAGAACCCAAAACCGAAGAGGCCGCCAACAAAAATACTGCCCAGGATTGACCTGAGGACGGCCAGTAACAAACCGCTTCGCAACCCAAACAAAACCAGGGTCAGCAAGGTAATAATATTGGCCAGCCCAATCCTTACCCCCGGCACAGGCATCGGAAGAGGCATGGCCGCTTCCACGGTGTGGATTACCACCGCAAAAGTAACCAGCAGGGCCATGTAAATTAAATATCTTAAACGGCTTTGCATTTGCAAACCCGGTTTATCCATCTTATTACCCCTCTACAATGCTCGAGCAAAAAGACCTTTAGAGTTACTGCAATTCGACAACGTCTGCAATCCCGCTCGAGACCTCAATTTCCAGATCCGGGGTGACCAGGATACCCTCCACTCCTGCTTTTTGCTCTATCAAATCCATCCCCTGTACCGGGCCAAGAATAAACAAAGTTGTAGAAAGCACATCGGCTTCCAAAACAGATTCAGCTAAAATAGTAACGCTGGCCAGATCTTCGGTCGGCATCCCGGTATCGGGATCAAGAATATGGTGGTAGCGAGTTTCGTTTTCTGTGAAGGAACGTTCATAGTCACCGGAAGTAGCTACCATCTGATCAGATACAGGAATAACTGCAATCATCTCCTGTTCCTGCCGGGGATTGCGCACCCCGATTCGCCATGGTTCTCCATCAGGCCTGCTACCGATAACCCCAATATCCCCCCCGGCATTTACAAATGCATGCTCCACCTCTTTTTGTAGAAGCATTTCGATAGCCTGGTCAACAATGAAACCCTTGGCAATACCGCCCAGCTCAAGGGCCATACCTTCTTCGGGCAAATAGATTGTTGACGCTTCATGATCAAGTTCTATTTTTTCATAATCAACCAGGGGCAGCTTTTCTTCAAGCTGCCCGGCAGAAGGAACCCGGTAATCATGTTCCAAAAACCCCCATAAGTCAGTTATTGGAGCAATAGTGGGATCGAACGCGCCGTCACTGAGTTCGGCATACTCCAGGGCCTTCTCGGTCACATAAAAAACTTCTTTGCTTACTTCAACCGGTTTTTTCCCTGCCTGTTCATTTACCCTGTAAACGTCGCTGTCTTCAAGAGTCCGGCTAAAGAGAGCTTCCAGGCGCTCCATTTCATCAAAAACCTGGTCCTTAATTTGGGCGGCATGTCTTTCACCGCTGGTTTGAAAACGTAAATCCACCACCGTATCCATGGTAATTTGAGTATATTCATAGCTATCAAGGGCATAATAAGCGTTGTAGTAAAAATATCCGCCCAGGATAATTACTACAACCAGAGGAATAATATAAATAGGCTTGATATATTTCTTCCGGAGAGATTTATCTTGATTATTGCCTTGCTCCGAGCTTTGCATATACATACCTAAAGGGCACACCTCAAATTTAAGCCATCCACATCCTTAGCGACCAAAATAAAAGATAACCAGCATTACACCGCCAAGCAGTAAAGCCAGGATCAACTGGTCAAAATTCAGGTTTTTTGAAGTCCACTCAACCGGATTAAACCGGAGCCATTTTGCCAGACCGCTCCTTTCAACCTCAGCTTCTTCATCTTGTCCGGACCTGTCAGCCATTCGCCGCATCGCACTTCCGGTTTTCATGTAACCTTCATCTATACTTTCATCCAAACTCCTGGAGCGATAAGCAATTTTTTTCGCTGCTTCACCGGTCTTAGCATAGCTTTGATCTATGCTTTCATCCAGGCTCTTGGTACGGTAAGCAATTCTTTTCGCCGCATCACCGGTTTTAGCATAGCTTTCATCTATGGTTTCGTCAAGAATTCGCGTCCGCTCGGCCAAACCGCGACCGATTTCAGCGGAACGTTCAAAAGCGGTATCAATGCCTTTATCCATGGCAGTAATATACTGGCAGAATTCATAAAGTTTCCGGCCCGATCTCATGTAGAAATTATCTACAGAAGAATCAATCGAGGTTCCATAATGACAAAACCGATTATAGACGCCCTGGCCAAGGGGTTTAAAAATTAAGTACTCCACGCTAACCCACGGAGGCAGGTGAATGCCTTTCTTCAGTAATGAAGATAAATTTAAGAAAAGCAGTAACCCGGCAATGCCAAGTTGAAGGGCTCCCCAGATCCCGCTGGTGGTATAAATATTATGAACCTCAGAAGCATAAGGGATTAAAGGCGATACCAGTTGAGGATAAACACCCAGGATAATACAGAAAGCAGCAGTCCCTACAATGGCTACCTGGCTGGCCAGCGAAGTTTTATTTTTAACTTCAGCCCGCCCCTTGATAAAACCAAAACCGATCAGCTTGCAAAATGAGGCAGCGGTCCCGATGCTGGCGATCATTAACATGATTTCTGCTGGTCCCAGATCATAAAAAGCATACTTTAAGAGGTACTTGCTGACATATCCGTTAAACAGCGGAATACCGGCAATAGCAAGGGCCCCAACCACTCCGCCAAATGTAACCAGCGGCATCGCCTGCCAGATACTTTGTTTTTTAGCTTCTTCTTCCTCGGAATCCTCGTGGATTAAATCGTGCAGGTCTTCAGTTCCGGTAGCATGCAAAACTGCTCCCACACTCATAAATAAAAGCGCTTTATACAACATGTGGTTAACCACATGCAAAAGCGCACCGTCTGTGGCAAGTTCGGTTGCCAAACCCACACCTGCGACCATGTAACCAACCTGGCTGATAATATGATAAGAAAGCAAGCGGCGCATATTGTGCTGCAGCATAGCCATGGTAACCCCGGCAACAGCCATAGAAGCTCCCATGTACATAATCACTTCGTTGGGAGGCAAGATCCTGGCAATGGCGAATACCCCAATTTTTGTAGTTAATCCGGCCAAAATAACACTGGAAGGGAAATTAGCGGAGGGGTACCCCCGGGCTACCCATATATGCAGGGGCAAGAAAGCAGCTTTAAAACCAAAGCCAGCTATAAAGAAGGTTAACCCACCCTGCGGGGCCTGCAAAATAAAATTGCCTGCTTCCTGGTAGTGCAGAAGAATGCCAAGCAAAACTATCAGTCCACCTGCCAGGTGAAACGAAAGGAAATATAACCCGGCATAGATAGCATCAGGGGTTTTTCGCAGCAAGATCAGCCCGGCTGTTGACAAAGTAAGCATTTCCCAGAAAATAAAAAGAGTAATAAAATTATCGGAAAAAACAATACCTATAGCGCTGGCCAAAGCAGCAAGGGCCACCGCCTGTTCGCTTGGCTTTGAATGCTGCAACCCGTAAAGCAAGGACAATGAACCGACCAGGGTAAAACCAAGGACGGCAATTCTGCTGTAGGGGTGTTCATCAAAAGAAATTGGTGCTAAAACAGCATCCCCGACAACATAACTGCCCAGCTCAATTCCGGTCCAACCGTAATAAGCAAGGTAGATTAAAGTCCCAATTACCCCGATCATAAATATATATCTTAAAACTTTCGGACCGAATAGAACTCCGGGTATTAATAATAAAGGTATTCCTATGCCTGCTATAACAAAAATATCGATTTGAGATCACTCCATTACACAGCTATTCTTTTACCTTTGTTGTATACCTTTGTTGTAGATTAAAATCTTTTTAAAGTCAAGCACCAGATAAAAGGGCCAATAGTTAAACATTTGCAAATCCAAACCAGTCATCAATTGCCGTACGAAAAAACTATAAATAATATCACTCCAAGAACAAAAGCCAGGAGCAGGTTGTCAAAATTAAGGTTTTTGATATTCCATTGATCCTGGTCCCACCAAAAAATACTGCTGCGAAACTGTTCCTTTAACCTGCGCTCCCGTTCCAGTCCTTTTCCTGTAAAGTAATAAGCCGACTGTCCGGCTTCATCCAGCGATGGTTCAGCTTCCTGCCCAGGATTATCCAGGTAAATCAAGGATTGCTCGTTGCTGCTGCCGCTATGTTCATAAAACTGCCCCAGGGCCATATCATTGATGCTGACCTCACGGAAAAAAAAAGACAGGACCGCTCGAGGCAGCGGTTCAAACACGAGTTTTTGAATGCTTAACCAGGCTGGCGGCTGCCATTCAAACCAGCCCCTGGAAACTGCCGGCAGGTAAATAAACAGGGCTAACAGGACAACAACCAGCACTGCCTCTAGGGGTTGCCAGGCGAAAAACTGGAAACCATGCAGGTATTCGATGCTTGAAGCGGCAAAATCATAGAGATGAGCTGCCGGCAATATAAAAACGTCAAGGAGCAAGTTTGGAGAAATGCCAATTCCTATCACCAAAAGAGCAAAAATAACAATCACGAAATTAACCGATGGCGCAATCCGGTATTCCTGATCTAAATCTTCAGGGACAGGACCCAAAAAGACACCCTTAAAAAGCTTTAAAAAATAGCATATTGTTAATGCACTGGTAACTACGAAAAACCGCTCTGCCACAAAAATCCCGTAAACTTCGTGATGCTGGTATGCATATAAAAGAGCATCGTGCACCAAAGTTTTACTGGCAAACCCGTTAAAACCGGGAATTCCTGCAATGCCAAGGGCAGCTATAGCAAAAGTAATTGCCACCAGGGGCATCTTCCGGGCCATCCCCCCGAGGCGGGATAAGTCCAGCTCGTGGGTATACATATATACTACACCAATCATAATAAAAAGCCCGGCTTTAAAAATAGCATGGTTGGCAATGTGGTAGAGCGAGCCGGAAAAACCCATTGCCCCGTCCGCTCCCATCAGCATGGCAACTCCTATCCCGGTTACAATATAACCCATTTGACTTATACTGCTGTAAGCTAATATCCGTTTAGTGTTGCTTTGCAACAAGGCCATAATCGCTCCGGCCAGCATGGTCACTATGCCAATCCACATTAAAATATTTCCACTGTTAAATATGTAAACCCATTCTACTTCATTACCGGCTCCGACGGGCTGAAATAGAATCAAGCTGACCCTTAAAACACCATAAGCACCGGCCTTAATCATAATCCCTGACAACAGGGCACTGGCCGGAGAAGGGGCTACCGGGTGGGCCAGGGGAAGCCAGATGTGCAGCGGTACTATTCCGGCTTTAATACCAAAACCGATCATAAATAAAACAAAAATAGCCGTGCGCTGGTTTCCCAATTCTTCCAACACCGGGACCATGTTAAGGTGACCGGCACTGCCAAAAAACAAGAGGATGGCAAACAGCAAAGAAAGACCGCCAATAATAGCCATGTAAAGATATAGCGATCCCGCTTTTAAAGCTTCCTGGTTTTGCTTGTGGATTACCAGGACAAAAGAGCTGAAAGTCATGATCTCGAAAAAAATAAACAAAGAAAACAGGTCGCCGGCAAAAATTACCCCCAGTATTGCACCGAGCGTAAAAATGAAAAAACTATAATAACGGCACAAATGGTGCTCGTGCTCCATGTAGGAAAAAGAAAAAATAGTTGCAAGGACCCAGATCAGGGTAATTAATAATGCAAATATCCAACCGAACAAATCAACCCTGAAATTTAAGTTAAACTGCATTAGCTCAATTAAATCGCAGCCTACTTCACCGACAAGCACCAGCGGTAAAAGCCAGATCACTCCGCCCAGTGAAAACAGCGCTGAGCATAATACAGCAGCCTTGCGAGTGACCATCCGCTCAACAGGAACAAAATAAAGCACTATCCCGGTTAGCATAGGGACTAAAACCAGGTACAATGGTACAGAAGTACTGTATGCTAAAGCTTCCACACATTTTGCCCCCTTAAAAGGTTAAAAAATGCCACCTTCCAGGAAAAACCATGAAGTTATTTGCGACAACTCGAACTGCACGTTTATCGGTGAAAGTCCAAACAGCAGTGTGCTTATCGCCAAAATAACCATTGGTGCCAGCATTCTCGGGGCCACATCCTGAACATTGAAATTTAAAGCATGTCCATGGCCGTGCGCATGAGCATTTGCGCCTTTATCTTCCCCAATAATTTCAAAAAAGGCGGGCACAATGATAGGCAGGTAATAAAGGGCATTTAAAAGACTGCTGATTAATAAAACTATAGCATATACAGTTATATTGGCATCAAGAGCCCCGAGGCCAAGCGTCCACTTGCTCAAAAATCCATTCAGGGGAGGAATACCGATCATCGCGAGCGCCGCGACAGAAAAGCAGCCAAGCGTGTAGGGCATTTCCCTGCCCACTCCCCCCATATCAGAAATGAGCCTTTTACCGGTCTTCCAGATTATTGCCCCGGCAGCAAGGAAGAGGCAGCTTTTCATAATCGCATGGCAAAAAATATGGAACATAGCCCCGGTAATCGCATTTTCATTGAGGATACTCAAACCCAAAAGCACATAGCCCATTTGCCCCACGCTGGAATAAGCCAGGCGGCGCTTTATATCATTCTGGGTTAAAGCTACAGCAGAGCCCAGCATTATGGTAATCACCGCTAAAACTCCCAGAACAATATCCCAGTTATTTGCCTGCATTACCTCGACCGAAAAGGCATGGAAAATAACCCTGAAAAGGCCGTATGCTCCGGTTTTCAGCATAACCCCGGACAAGAGGGCGCTGGCCGGTGATGGAGCAACAGGGTGAGCATCGGGAAGCCAGACATGGAGAGGAAACATCCCGGCCTTCATGCCAAATCCTATGATAAAGCAAATAAAAGCTAAAAATGAAAGGAAGGTAACTTCATCGATAATCGTCCCAACGCCCAGCGATACTGTTCCGCCAAGCTCGAAAGTAATAATTATCCCTAAGAATAAGGCTAAACCACCAATTATAGTCATAACCAGGTATTTATACCCTGCTTTGAGTGCCTGTTCAGTTTCTTCGTGGACAACCAAAATGTAAGAAATCAGGGACATCAGCTCAAAAAACACAAAGAGGGTAAAAAAGTCGCCGGCTAAAAATATTCCCAGGCAGCTGCCAAGGGTAAAAACAAGGACCGGGTAGTAACGGCTTCCTCCGTGCTCTTCCGCCATATAGTCAAGGGAATAGATTGTACAAAGCAACCAGATAAAGGAAGCAATTGCTGCCAGGCTAAAACTCAGGATATCCAGCCGCAATGATATTTCCAGGTCGGGGAGAATTTCAAACAGGGTTAACTGTATAATTTCCCCGTTCATAACCACAGGGTAGAGTGAAATAGTTAATATAAATGTAACCGTACTCGTTCCCAGGGTCAGGGCATTTCTCAATTTATCCGATCGACCCCCGGCCGACATGATTACCGGGGTCATTACTATTGGAAATAAAATTACAAATAGTATAACCGCGATTGCTGTTGCTTCATCCACCGAAGCCACCTCCATCATTCATTAATGTCTTTTTTATTATATATTGCAACTTTATATCAATCTAAATACATTACTTAAATTAAAAGAAAAGAGCTATGGCATTTTCCAACAAGGTTAATGTAAGGCCGGGGGCAACTCCGAAAAAGATAACTGCGAGAACCCCAATTACCAGAGTAACCAACATTTGCCGCGGCACCGGTTTAGCTTCATGTTCGAAAGTTTCCTGGTGCATAAAAGCATTAACAATAATCGGCATATAATAAACTGCATTTAACAAACTGCTGGCCAGGATAATAACCACAAAAAAGGGTCTCCCAACTTCAAGAGCGCCGAGAGCCAGGTACCATTTACTGATTAAACCGCCGGTTCCCGGTATACCAATCATCGAAGCGGCCCCTACAGTAAAAGCAATCATAGTTAAAGGCAAAACCTGCCCGACCCCGGCAAGCTGCTTAATTTGACGGATACCGGTCGAATAAATAATCACTCCGGCTACCATAAATAACATAGATTTCATGAGAGCGTGTACGAGTAAATGGTAAAAACCGCCGGTCAAGGCAATTGTATCATCCAGCCCAATTCCTAGAAACACATAACCAATCTGGCCGATGCTGGAATATGCGAGCATCTTCTTCAAATCTACCTGCACCATGGCAAATATCGAGCCAAACATGATTCCGGCGGTAGACAACCAGAGCACAATTTCATTTAGCGGTATCGAGTCAAGTAACGGTCGCGGGAAAAGCTGGTAGAACATAATAAACAGGGCAAATGCGTATATTTTAATTACCACACCGGAAAGCATTGCGCTCGATGGCGATGGCGCCGAAGCATGGGCATCGGGAAGCCATACATGCAGTGGGAAAAGAGCGGCTTTCGTCCCAAAAGCAACAATGAACAGCGACGAGGCGGCGAACATGTTGTTCGGGTACTGTTCCACGGCAGCCGGAAGGGCTTCATTTACCAGGTCATAATTAAATTGACCGGTGACCATGTAAAGCATGGCCACTCCGAGCAAGAAACACCCTGTACCCATGGCGCTTAAAATTAAGTACTTAAAACTGGCTTCCAGGCAAGCGCGATCTTCTTTGATCGAAATAATTGCACAGGCTGAAATAGCGCATATCTCCATGAGCACAAACAGGTTGAACAGGTCGTTGGTGAGGGCTATCCCGGCCATAGAGCCGACCAGGAGGGCGTAAAGGGAATAATACCAGCCCAGCATCTCTGTTTTCAGCTCATGTTCCAAATCTTTTAAAGCATAAACCATGATCCACAAGCTTACCGCAAGCACGACAAGGAGCATGTAGACCCTGAGGAAGTCTACCTTGAATTCAACGCCAAATGGCGGCGGCCACCCTCCCATGTGGTAATAAAAAGTCCCTCCCTGGTGAACCTGGATCAATAAAACAATTCCCATCACCAGCGAAAGAGATAAGGCAGTGATTAAAGCCGGAGCGCTTGTTTTCCTGGCCCAACGATACAAAATGGGTGATAAAAAGGCTATGCCTAATAGAATTGCTATGATTAATGCTGGAAAATGCTGTGCTAGACCCACTACTCCTGGCTCCTTATCAGGCAAATTTCGTCGTAATCCACTGTGCCATAATAACGGTATATTTTAACGATTAAACTAAGCGCATAAGCGGTAATACTGATGGCCACAACAATCCCGGTGAGCATAAGCGAACTCGGAAGGGGGTTTATATAAATGACTTCTTTCCCCTGCTGAACAATCGGTGCTTGCCCTCCGTAGGTGTAACCGACGGCAACAAAGAGCAAAAATACCGAGGTATCCATTATATTCATGGCAATTACCTTCTTGATCAGGTTCGAATGGGTAAGCATGGTATGCATCCCGATAACAAAAAGGAGAATCGCCGCCATATAGTAATAGTTATGCAGCACCTTAATTAACATTTCCATATTACTCTTCCCCCTCGATAATGTGAAAGAAAAAGCTCACAATAGTGCTAGCTACTTTAAACCCGAGAAAAACAGTAATGATCATGATCGCACCGGAACTAAAGAATTCTCCAGCTTCCCCCATGGGGAATCCGGCAGCACGGTTGGCTAAAAAATTTCCTCCTACAGCTACTCCCACCAGTCCGGTGAGCACAAATCCAAGAGCGCCGCCACTTTCCAGGATGGAAGAAACATCTTCTGAAATCTGTCTTGCCCCCACTTCAAGGTTGAAAGACACGGCTAAAAGAACAAGGCTGGCACCAAAAATCGCTCCGCCGGAAAACCCACCGCCAGGGGAAAGATGGCCGTGCAGCACAATATAGATACCATAAACCTGGATAAATGGGACCACAAGCCTGCTGGTTATACGAACAATTTGGTCTTCCAGTACAATCTACCCCCAGTTACGAGTGAGATTTCAAGGTGGCAACCACCGCGGCAATTGCTACAAAAAGCACAGTAGCTTCACCCAGGGTATCAAAAGCACGGTAATCAATGATCACGCTGCTGACTATATTCACCGCCCCGGTATCGGCAACCCCCTGCTCCATGTAGCGGACAGGGATCTCGTTAAATACCGGGTTGTTGGGATCGCCAAAAGGCGGCATCTCGGCAACAGTAAAGCTAAAGAAAAAGCCAATCAAGCCGACAAGCAATATTGTAAACACACCCCTTGCCTGGAGGCGCAGAAGGTAGCGCATCGCAAAAACAGCCGCGATAATAATAAACAGAATATCTTCCACTTAAACATCCCCCCTCACAGGCTCCCTATTCAGCCCGCCTGGTTTTGCTGATTGTCGCGATCAGCAGCAAGGTAGTAACCCCGGTACCAAGGGCAGCTTCCACCATGGCCACATCGGGTGCGCTCAGCTGCTGCCAGATAATGGCCATGATCAAACCAAAGGAAGCAAAAACAATTACCGCGCTGAGCATATCACGAATCTGGGCCACGGCGATAGCACATACCACTAAAAATAACAGTAATAAAGCATTCAACACTTCTGTTAAAATGTCAGTCATTTGAATCACTCCTGCCTATCTGCGGCTTGATCCCCGTTGTATAAGCGACCCGGGCAATAACATGGGCTGCCGTCGGGTTAGTGATCAATACAAATAAAATCAGTAGAGCAAGCCTGATCGCCACCGCCATTTCACTTTGCAGCGCAAGGGAAAGCAGCACCAAACCGGCTCCGAGTGTATCACACTTTGATGTGGCATGCAGGCGGTTGTATACATCGGGCAGGCGCAGCAAACCAACTATAGCTACAACCAGGAAAAAAAGACCGATGATCATTGAAACGATTGACAAGATGTACAAAATAGTCTCGAGCATCGTATTAGTTAATCCAGCGCCCCTTTCTCCAGGTACTTGGCAACACCGATGGTAAAAATAAAACCCATTAAAGCATAAATCATGGCAATATCAAGGAAGTAAACCTGTTCATAGATCCTGGCTATCAGGGTAATAATGATCAGCGTATTTGTCGTAATAATATTAATAGCGACAACCCGGTCGGGCGCGGTGGGCCCGGCAAGCGCTCTGATCATGGCAACAAATATTGTCAGCATAACCAGGATTGCCCCTACCGGAAATAAAATATCAAGGATTTGCTCATAAATCACTACTTATCGCCCTCCATTTCTTTAAGCCTGGTCATCAGGTGCCAGTCCTGGATGGCAATACCACTTTCTTTGGTGAGGGCATGGACCAGGTAGTCTTTTTCGTCGGCAAGGACTGTCAATGTCCCCGGGCACATAGTAATAGAGTTGCCGAAAAGAGTGCGACTGCCAGTGGTCTCCAGATCCACCTCAACCGAAACGAGGTTGGGGTAAATCGGCATTTTCGGGTGCAGCACAAGCCAGGCTATCTGGAAATTGGCAATAAATATTTCTTTAACCAGCACCAGTATATAGCCGGTTAGCCAGAGCACATTTTTCAAGGTAACCGCCGGCCTTTCCTGGGAAGTGATCAACAGGGTCCGATTAAAGTAGACTACAAAGGCCGCCGACACCAGGCCAACAACCAGCTGTGGCAAATCAAAGGTCCCGCTTACAGCAATCCAAAACCCTAATAACAAGAGGGTAAAACCGATATAATTAAGCCAATTGCTTTTCAATTTATCCATCACCAGGTTTCGAATTAGATTTTTTTTAAAATAAAATATAATAAATATTTCACATGCCAGGCTCAAAAATGAAAACTTCTAAGTGCCCTTTTCAGACGATACAGCTTCTGCTTTCTCTTTATTTTGTTCGATCGCACCGGGCATTATCGGCAGCGCAGTCCGCGGGTAAATTGTCCCTGGCGGACATACCGGGACACACCTGCCGCAATCATCACATTTATCGATATCGATAACTGCAAGCTTATCATCCATCTCTATAGCTTCCTGCGGACACTCTTTTACACAAGCCCTGCAGCCTATGCATCCAACCGAACAGGCCTTTGAAACTGTCTTGCCCCGATCATGTGAACTGCACAAAGCCAGGTGACCTTGCCCTGAACGCCTGGGGAGAGTCTGGATCAGATCTCGCGGGCAGGCTTCTACGCATAATCCGCAGCCGGTGCACGCATCAGGATCAACAATCGGCAAACCATGAGATCCGATTTCTATCGCTTCAAACGGGCAGACCCTAACACAATTACCCAGCCCGAGGCAGCCGTAACCACAAGCTTTAAATCCTCCGTTAAACCTCCCCGCTACCTCGCAATCCTCTACTCCGTCATATATAAACAAGTCAGCAGCATGTTCGTTATCACCGATACAAAATACGGTCGCTATCAGCGGTTCCGAGTCGGTTACTTCGAGTCCCAGTTCTTCAGCGATAGCCCGGGTGGTTTCTTCTCCACCGGGAATACATGCGTTAGCTGCCACTTCTCCTTTGACTACCGCCGCCGCAAAATTAACACAACCGGCATAACCGCAAGCTCCGCAATTAGCTCCTGGTAAGATATCTTTAACTGCATCCACTCTCGGATCAGTTTTTACTGCAAAAACACGTGCTGCAATAGACAATAGCAGTCCAAAAAGAAGGCCGATCAAGCCTAAAGCAATAATTGCATATGCTATCTGCACGTTTCAAATCACCTCGCACCAATGTTTAACATTAAAGATATTCGCCTACAGCGTTAACATACCACTAAAGCCAAGGAAGGCCAACGATAATATTCCGGCAGTGATTAAAGTAATTGCGGACCCCTGCAGGGCTTCCGGAATTTTTGCCATCTCTAATCTTTCCCGAATTCCGGCCATGATAACAAGGGCCAGTGAAAACCCGATCGAAGCGGCAATGCCAAAAACAACCGCTTCAACAAAAGTAAATTCTTCCCTGACGGCAAGCAAAGCAACCCCCATAATCGCACAATTTGTGGTAATTAACGGTAAAAAGATCCCCAAACCCTGGTACAGGGTGGGGCTTATTTTTCGCAGCGCCGTTTCTACCAGTTGAACCAGTGAAGCAATAACCAAAATAAACGTGACAATCTGCAGATATTCCAACTCATATGGCACCAAGACAAAAGTATTAAGAATCCAGGTTACAAGCGTAGCCATGGTCATTACGAATATCACGGCCATACTCATACCGATTGCGGTTTCCATTTTACGAGAAACTCCGATAAATGGGCAAATCCCCAAAAACCGTTGCAAAACAAAATTGTCGACCAAAATATAGATAAAAATTATTGCCAGCAGTCTTTCCATAATAACCTCCTGATACCGGTTATTTTATTTAAACTAAAAATTTACGTTTTCAAGGACATCCCGGTTATTTAATATTAAGCTTCTTAAATATTACGTTAAAGATGCCCAACAGCAATCCCAGGGCAATAAAAGCTCCGGGGGGTTGTGCAAACAGGCCCATTGGCTCAAATCCCGGCCCAAAAAGGTAGACTGCGCTTTCCGGGTCGGGCCCCATCAGGGTGCCGTGTCCGGCAACTTCACGAACAAAAGCCAATATCCCCAGGGCCAGGGTAAAACCAATGCCAACCCCGATGCCGTCAATCAAAGATCGAATTACCGGCTGCTTGCCTGCAAAAGCTTCAGCCCTGCCCAGTATAACACAGTTAACTACAATTAAGGGGACAAAAATGCCCAACGCTTCGTGAAGCGCCGGTTGAAAAGCCTCTAAAACCATATCAATTACAGTTACAAATGTTGCGATCACTACAATAAAGCATGGTATCCGCACCTGGGGCGGAATAAATTTTTTGAGACTGGAGATCACCACATTTGAAGCAACCAGTACTGCGGTTGCAGCAATTCCCATCCCCACTCCATTTATAAAAAAGGCAGTAACACCCAGCACCGGGCACAATCCAAGCAGCAATTTGAAAACCGGGTTTTCGCGAACGATACCCCTGGTCAAGTCTTGAACATAAACACTTTTATCACTCAACTGTTCCGTCACCTCCACTGCCTTCTTCTACAGGTGTGCTCTTTAGGGCATTCTCCACGGCAAAAATAATTCGCTCCGCACTCAAAGTAGCCCCGGTCTGTGTATCGACATTCAAACTTTGTTCCTCAACAATTTTTTCCGGGATTAATGGATAAGATTCTACAAAGTACGCATCAGTTTCGTTTTGTTCAATAACCTCAATACGTTCCAGCCTTCCCTCCGAGATTTCAACTTCAACCGTCAAAGTTCCCCTGGTTCCTTCCGCACTTCCATGGTATACACCGTCTTCAACTGAAGGGATATCAGAAGAGGCTACTTCCTTACCCAGAAAATGTTCACCGATATTAACCACTGTCCTGCGTATCGAACCAATCATTGCTGCGGTGCTCTCAGTAGCGCCACTAACTGCATCAACATCCTCACCATCCTGGATTTGATCATCATAGCCTTTACCGATAAATTGTTCCTGGAAGTCACTGGTTGTAATCACATCACCGATACCAGGGGTTTCAGAGTGGCTCGTAACTATAATGCCTTTAATAATTCCTTCATCATCCACCGCAAGATTATATCTTATTGTTCCGTCATAACCCTGCGTCGATACTGTAGCCATTATTCCCAGCAATTCGCCTTCCTGATCGTAAACCAGATCAAAGCTTTCTCCGTCTACTGTTTCGCTCTCAAAATTATCAAGGTCGGGGAAAAATTTTTCCAGGGCTTCGATATATTCTCTTTCTTCTCTTTCCCGGATCACCGGTTCCGTTAAATTATGTAACCCGGTAAGCAGGGCAGCGGATAACATAGCCACCAATACCAGCACTGAAGAAAGGCGGATAATGTTATGCACTTTTTCTCACCTCCCCACCAAACTGTCGGGGTGTTGTAAAATTATCAATAATGGGGGTTACTGCGTTCATCAGCAGGATTGCAAAAGAAACCCCTTCCGGATATGTGCCCCACAACCTGATCAGCATGGTGATCAAGCCACAACCAATTCCAAAAATAATACGCCCCTGTGGAGTAACCGGAGTAGTAACCATATCGGTGGCCATAAAAATAGCCCCGATCATTACTCCTCCTGCCAGGACATGGAATAACCCGGTAAGCAGGTAGTTTTCATAAAATCCTCCACCAAAAATCGTGCCCAGGACAAAGACCGTCCCAATAAATCCACCGGGAATCCTAAAATCAATGTGGCCCCTGTAAATTAACCATATACCCCCTATCAATAAAGCCAGGGCAGAGGTTTCTCCCAGGGATCCTCCTATATTTCCAATAAATATTTCCGGTAAGCTGTGGGCCAGCGCCTCCTGCGGGGCGGCCAAAACAGTGGCCCCTGTTACAGCGGAAACATCTGCGGTAAAAGCAAAAGGCTGCGGCAAGGCCCAGACATCCCCGGCCATATATCCACCCCAGGAAACAACCAGGATCGCCCGGCCAACCAGTGCCGGATTAAAAATGTTATAACCAATTCCGCCAAAAACCTGTTTACCTATAATAATTGCCGAAACGGAACCCACAACTGCTGTCCACCAGGGAATAGTCGGGGGAAGGGTCAAAGCTAAAAGCAAACCCGTGACAGCAGCGCTGCCGTCTCCCAAAAAGTTATCGCGTTTTCTTAGCCATATAGCTTCAACAACTATGGCAGCGGTAACCGATAGAACCATAATCAACAAAGCCCTGTATCCGAATAACAACACCGCCATTAAAGCTGCCGGAAAAAGGGCTACCATAACATCGAACATAATGCTCTGCACACTATCACTTGAACGTATATGAGGTGAAGAAGATACTACTAATTTTTCGCTAATTTCAAACACATCCTTCCCCGATCAAAGGCCTACTTGTTCTGTTTCTTCCTGTTCAATATTTCAGCCTTGGCAATTCTAATCCACTGGGTTAAAGGTATTTTAGACGGGCAAACATACGAACAACACCCGCACTCAAAACAGTCAAGTGCGTTTAATTGTTCAGCTTTTTTGTAATCGCCAAATTCTGTTACCTGGGCTATAGTAGTAGGCAGAAGCTGCACCGGGCAGGAATCGACACATTTGGCACAGCGAATACATGGGCTGCTTTCCACCAAATGCACATCTTCATCAGTCAAAGCAAGAATGCCGGAAGTCCCTTTTATAACCGGAATATCAGGCGTTGGCTGGGCTAAACCCATCATCGGCCCGCCAACAACCAGCTTTACCGTGGACTCACTCATTCCCCCGCAATATTCAATAACATCGGAAACTAGAGTCCCTATCCTGACCTGGAGGTTTTTGGGCTCTTTTATCCCCGAACCGGTAACAGTAAGCGTTCTTTCCACCAGAGGTTTTCCCTGCCGGATCGCTTGAGTAATAGCCACTGCAGTACCAACATTATGATTCACCACTCCGACTTCCAGGGGCAGGGCTCCTTCTGCCGGAACTACCCTGCCCGTAGTAGCATAAATTAACATTTTTTCCGCACCCTGCGGGTATTTTGTATGCAGGGAAATTACCTGGATATTCTGCTCGCCGGCAACAGCATCTTCCATAACCTTAATTGCATCCGGTTTGTTATCTTCAATTCCGATGATGCCTCTATCTGCGCCAAGCGCTTTTATCATTGCCTTCAAACCAAAAACAATTTCTTCCGTCTTCTCAAGCATGACCCGGTGATCGGCAGTTAGATAAGGTTCACACTCTGAACCGTTTATAATTACCAGATCAATTGGCTTGTCTTCCGGTGGAGACAACTTAACGTGGGCAGGAAAAGTAGCTCCCCCCAGGCCAACAATACCGGCTTCTCTAACAATTTTTCTGATATCTTCCGGTGAAAGCTTATCTAAATCAGGATTTGGTTTTATATTATCATCCCACTGATCCATACCATCCGATTCAATGGTTACCGCGTTAATTTTCACTCCGAGCGGATGGCTGTGCTGTCCAATATCAACCACCGTTCCCGATATCGAAGAATGAACCGGGGCAGAAACAAACCCTTTGTTATCGCCCAGTTTTTGACCGGTTCTTATCTCAGCTCCCTTTTCAATTTTTTCAACATCGGCAAGTAACTCGCAGGGGGCTCCGATGTGCTGCTGCATGGGTATAACCACTTTTTCTGGAAGCGGCATCTTTTCAATGGCCAGCGATGATGTAAATTGTTTTTGATCTTCAGGGTGGACTCCACCCATAAAAAGTTCCTTGGCCATTAGTTATTATCACCCTTTCGAACTGTTATCTTGCTTAAAAGCCCAACTAGTCTTATTCAGGATTCAGCATCTTTCATACGTAAAAAAAATAGAATTCCTATGAATTGACTTAACTACTTTTCGTTAAATAATCGCAAAGTCCTGCCAAAAAACGCTTATTTTAATGCAACAGCTTAAAAAAGAACAAATCAATAATTTATTTACATTCAAATATTTTTCACTATTATTTTACTCACAAGGCTTAATTTTTAAGTGCTCTTCCCAGTAAGCACGGATATCGCTTACCGTATAAAAAGAACCGCTTACCAGCACCAGGTCATCAATGCCTGCCAAATTAAAAGCTTTTTCCAGGGCCTTGCTGTAATCTTCAACTACTTCTATCCTATCCCGGTTGAACTGCAATTCATTTATTGCCACTTCTTCCAAAATATACGGGTCGGCAGCCCGGGGGATGGAAGCCCTGGTAAAAATAATTTTATCGACAAGCGGTAAAATATTTCCCATCATTGCTATTTTATCTTTATCGGCCATAATTCCGAACAAAAGTATCACTTTGCGGTAATTAAAGTATTCCGGTAGAGCATTTGCAAGGCATTTTATTGCTGCAGGGTTGTGAGCTCCGTCCATAACCAGCTTTGGCTTTTCCTGTAAAAGCTCCATTCGGCCGGGCCAGTAAACAGCAGACAGACCTTCCCGTATAGCTTTTTCATTAATTTTAAAATTATCTCCGTCAATTAATTCGGCAGCGGCGATAGCCGTTGCGGCATTGGTAACCTGGTAATCGCCTCGCAGGGGAATAAACAGGTTGTTTAATTCCCGGTTAAGTCCCCGGTAATAAAAACTTTGCCCATGATCGTTAATTGCCACCCGCTTGAAAATTGCGCCTTTTTTCTTCATTTGACAGGGATTCGCTCCGCTTTTATCATGCTGTTCCGGTGTGACATAATAAGTATCGCTAACCATTTCTTCAGCCCGGTGCCTGATCGCTTCCAGGACTTCATGGTTTTCAGCAGCAGTAAGTACAGGCACACCTTTCTTAATAATGCCGGCTTTTTCTTTGGCCACCTGCCCTACTGTATCGCCAAGCACATCAGTATGCTCCAGGCTGACATTGGTGATCACACTTAACAGGGGAGTGACCACATTTGTGGCATCCAGCCTTCCCCCCAACCCCACTTCCAAAACCACCAGGTCAACCTCTTTTCTTGCAAAATAAATAAGCGCAAGAACTGTGACAACCTCAAATTCTGTGGGATGGCCGAACCGATTGTCGGCACTGATTTGTTCCACCAGGGGACGAATTTCGTCTACCAGGTCAGCAAGCTCTCCGGGGCTGATATCATCGCCATTTACAGCCATGCGGTTGCTAAAAGAAAGCAGGTAGGGAGAAGTATAAAGGCCTGTTCGGTAACCGGCTGCCCGCATAATTGAAGCAAGTATGGCAGCAGTAGAACCCTTCCCGTTAGTTCCGGCTATATGGACAAAATTAACCCTGCGGTGCGGATTGCCAAGTTTCTTTAGTAAAGCAGTAATTCTTTCCAGGCCGGGCCTGGTCCCAAAACGGCTTAATCCGTGAATCCAATCCAGGGATTCCCGGTATCTTTTTTCATCGTTCATTATTTAACTTAGCTCCTGCAATCTTTGCTGTAATTTTTGCATTTTTGCTTCCTGCTCCTCACGGCGTGCTTTTTCTTTATCAACCACGTCTGCCGGAGCTTTTTCTCTAAAATTCTTATTGTTTAATTTTCCTTCGGTTTTTTTTATCTCCTCTTCCAGCTGGCCGACTTCTTTCTTCAACCGGGCTATTTCAGCTTCCAGGTCTATAACTCCTTCAAGAGGGAGGTATACTTCTACGTCTTCACCGATAATCGCAGTAAGGGCTTGTTTCGGCTTCTCAAGATCCGGATCAACTGTAACCGGTTCTGCAAAAGCAAGATCATTGATATGATGTGCTTCTTCTTCCAGGCAAACTTTATTGTTACCCCCGGCACGGATAATTACCGGTGTTTTCTTACCCGGGGGCAATTGAACCTGGCTGCGCAGGTTTCTGATTGACCTGATAACCTCCTGCACCATGGCAAATTCTTCGGCTTCTTTTGGAAAATGAAGTGCTCCTTCAGCTTCAGGCCAGGCAGCTACCACAAGCGCTTCTTCTTCTTTATGGGGAAGCTGTTGCCATATTTCTTCAGTTATGAAAGGCATTACCGGGTGAAGCAAGCGCATAACCCCGTCCAGGAGATATACCAGCAAACTACGGGTCCGCTGGCTGTCTAGTTCAGCTTTCTGCTCTTCGCCATCCCGGTATAAGTAATGCTTGCTTACTTCAACATACCAGTCACAGTAATCATTCCACAGGTACTCATAGATAGTTTTAGCCGCCTCACCCAATTCATATTGATCAAGCAGCTGATTGGTTTTTCGCACAGTTTGGTTAAAGCGATGCAGGATCCAGCAATCAACCCGGTTCAGCCCTTCCGGCAGCCGGTTTGGATCAAAGCGTTCCGGTAGATTACCTCTATGTCCATCCTGGTTTAAGTTCATCAAAACAAAGCGGGAAGCATTCCATACCTTATTGGCGAAATTACGTCCAGCCTCCACGGTTTCCTGCCTGAACCGTTGATCATTTCCCGGGGTTTGAGCGGTTACCAGGGTAAAACGCAGGGTATCGGCTCCGTAGTTTTCGATCACCTCTAAAGGATCCACTCCGTTGCCAAGAGACTTGCTCATTTTTCGACCCAGGGCATCCCGAACCAGCCCGGTGATATAAACGGTATAAAAAGGCACATCGTTCATAAAAGCCAGGCCCATGAACATCATCCGTGCAACCCAGAAGAAAATAATATCATAAGCGGTAACCAGGACCGTGGTGGGGTAAAAATGTTTTAAATCATGGGTTTCTTCCGGCCAGCCAAGAGTTGAAAAAGGCCACAGGGCTGAACTGAACCAGGTGTCCAAAACATCGGGATCCTGTCTCAGCTCGCCTCCACCGCATGAGGGACAGCTTTCGGGTTCTTCATAATCGACAATAACTTCCCCGCAGGGACAATACCAGGCCGGGATCCGGTGCCCCCACCAAATCTGGCGTGAAATACACCAGTCACGGATATTTTCCAGCCAATCTTTATAAATCCTGGCAAAGCGAGGTGGAACAAAACTTGTCTGCCCCCGGTCTACTGCTTCAATAGCAGGTTCAGCCAGGGGTTTCATTTTCACAAACCACTGCCGGGAAATAAGCGGTTCGACAACGGTATCACAACGCTGACAGTGACCGACGGAGTGCTCATAATCCTCTATTTTTTCAATCAACCCCAGGGCTTTGAGATCTTCTACAACCTGTTTGCGGCAAGCAAACCGGTCCATTCCTTGATATTGACCGGCTACCGCAGTCATTTTTGCATCTTCGCCGATAACCTTAAGGACTTCCAAATCATGACGCCATCCTATCGCAAGGTCATTGGGATCATGTCCCGGCGTAACTTTAACCGCTCCGCTGCCAAATTCCGGGTCTACATATTCATCGGCTACAACCGGTATTTCACGATTAAGCAACGGCAGGACCACTTTTTCCCCTACAAGGTCGCGGTACCTTTCATCATCGGGATGAACCGCTACCCCTGTATCACCAAGCATCGACTCTGGCCGGGTGGTAGCCACAGTTATATAACCATCCCCCCTGACCAGGGGATATTTTATATGAGTAATCGTAGCCGCTTCCCCTTCATGTTCTACTTCGATATCAGAGAGGGCGGTGGCACACCTGGCGCACCAATTAATCATGTAATCGCCCCGGTAAATCAGTCCGCGATGGTAAAGGTCCACAAAGACCTTGCGCACAGCGTTGGAACATCCTTCGTCCATGGTAAAGCGTTCCCGGGACCAGTCGCAAGAAACACCCAGGCGATACAGCTGCCGGGTAATCCTCTCATGATAAGTATCTTTCCAGGCCCAAACTCTTTCCAAAAAAGCCTCCCGGCCCAGCTCCCGGCTGTTGATTCCTTCCTCAGCGAGATGCTTCTCCACCACGTTCTGGGTGGCAATACCGGCATGGTCGCAACCCGGAAGCCAGAGAGTATCGTACCCCTGCATCCGGCTCCTGCGAATTAAAACATCCTGCACAGTATTGTTCAGGGCATGGCCCATATGCAGTGAACCGGTCACATTGGGCGGTGGTATCACGATAGTATAAGGTTCCTGATCCTGATCACCTGAAGCACGGAAGTAATCTCCATCCAGCCAAAACTGATACCTCTTGATCTCAACTGCATGGGGATCATATACAGGGGGCAACATTTTTTCGGTCATATGATCACCTCGTTAATTGGTCGACAATAATAACGCTTCGCTTGCCGATAAATATAATTAACCGGAATAGCCCGGTTTAATAAATAGTATTATGATCAACTTTGAAAGTCAATCCTAACGAGGGTTAAACTTATCCTCAAGCTTTGAAGATTGCAAGGCTTGTTCTGAAAGATAATATTTTTCATCATCTGTAGAACGTATAATATTTAGATTGAACATAACATCGAAAGCATACACCTTGTAATCACGGGGCTTTAACGCCCGTTCCGCAAAACTTTGCTCTTTAAGGCTTAAAAGACCCAGTTCCCTCCTGGACATGGCACTCCCGGGATCCAGCGCCCCTTTTTCCCTAAATATTTCGATAATTTGTTTTACCGCTTTATTCATTTTATAGCGGGAAAGCCACATTGCAAAGAATAAAAGTCCTCCGATAATTGCTACAAGTAAAATTGCCGAACCCAGTGGCAAAAAAATTACCTCCTTTTTTTCGGTTCTGTTTTTTTAACATCCCAGTAAAGGGCGCTAATAAATTGTTTGATATTAACCCGGGTTTTGGTTGGAGCGGAGCTATCTTTTTCCAGCTCCTTCATTTTCCGGCGAAGCTCGTTAAAATCAAAATACTTGGGAGCATACCGCTCAAATATTGGATCATTGTAATCCTCAATTCCCAGGGCTGCAACATGTTCCATCGCCTGCTTAACAGCCCGGCGGACCCTTTGTTCAATAGTGCGAACATCACTGCGTTTAGAAATTTCTTCGACATATTCCTCCTGGACCGAACGGTAAAGATCCTTTAGCCTTTTTGATTCTTCCAGGTATTTTCCCGCCCCGGAAACGCTGTTTAAAAAATTTATAATCTGGACCAGGTCATTACTGCCCGGCTCTCCGATTAATCCCAGGTCGGCAAGAACCTCCCTGGTTCTTTCCTTGACTGTCTCCTGATCCGGGCTTTCTTCATCAAAACTCCCGGTTGTTGTTTTAAAACCATCAATATTGTCCAGCGCAGCCAGAGAATTACGCATTTGTTCGAAAGAACGCTCCATTTTCAGGCGATCCGTTAAACCCTTAATTACGGAAATTACTTCAACCTTATTAATCGGCTTATTGATATAAAATTCTATACCTGCGTCGTATGCCTGGGCAACCATTTCCTTTTTTTCTACCTGGGATATCATTACAATTTTCCCATTAAACCCCCTGTCCCTAATTTGCTCTATTATCTCAATGCCATCTTTCCCGGGCATTAAAAGATCGACCAAAAGAATATCAGGCTGGCAATCAAGGATAATGCCGGCCACATTGCCGCGGCCATCGCTTAATTCGCCAATTACCTCTCCTAAAAATTCATCTTCTATTATTTGAGTCAGGATGCGCCTGCAGGCTAAATCGTCTTCAATAATAAAGAAGGTGAAATTCATTGATTAACCTCCAGTGAGACTTGAAACCGGGATTAATATAATAAAGCATTTTTCATTCTGATAATCTCTGTAGCAAACCCGCCCCCGGAAGTTCTCCACTAACCCTTTTACATAAGCCAGGCCAATACCTGTTGAAGGAACACCCTCGTCAGAAAACTTCGTGGTAAATCCCGGTTCAAAAATCAAGGTCCGGTCCCGTTCTTTAATCGGATTACCGTTATCACAGACATATATTCTTAGTATGGACCGCTTCTTTTTAACCTTAAGGTGGATGTACCCTTCGGAGGGAATTGCCTCCACAGCATTGGAAGTCAAATTGTTCAAGATCGCAAGCAGTGGATAAATTTGTTCAAGCTCCAGGTCTTCTTCAAGCCTCAGGTTAAATTGAACACTCTTTTCAAGACTTTGAGCATAGCTGCGATTTGTTTTAATGACCAAATCCATTATTTCGGAAAGGTTCATTATCGGATTTTCCTGCCTGATTTTGAGCACTTCACCCAGACCGGCTACAATGCGAACTGTGTCTTTTTTTACCTCGTGAACTTCTTCTGCGATCTGCAAAGCAGACCTTTCCAGGGAACGATCCATCAGCTTTAATTCTTTCAACTTCTTGTGTAAATTATAACTCTTAGCCATAATATTTTCTATGTTTTCGATTGACTTTTGCATATAAAAAAGCTCATCGTACAATTCGGAAGCGACGATAAGCATCTTTTCATAATTAATGCGCTGCTGCTGATCATGAATAACCGTTTTTTGAAACTGGCTAATATTAACCAGGCTGGTTACCAGGAATAACTGGACAGCTGACATTAAAACCAGGATAATGAAATTATCCCATGTAGCCACTATCGAAAAAGGCATCCTGACCAGGGCTTCAACAAAATTGGAAATAGCAATTGCGGAACCCAAAAAAAGAACCAGCGAGGCTGTAAATTCCCCGGTTCCTTTGTGAATACCGCCCAAGCGCAAAATTGTGGCCAGCAACAAAAAGTAAACCACTCCGGAATACTGGTGCTCGGTCATAAAAGTAAAATACTCCGGTGGCAGCCACAGAAAATAATCGAGGCTTATCCTGATTAGCAGGGTTGAAGCAGCAACCAGTGCTGCTGTGGGAAGAATTAGCAAGTGGTTCAAACTGAGGATGGCATAAACAAAAACAACGGTGCCGATAGAAAAACGAAATGGACCTATATCAGTAACAATAAATAGTTCCGTGGCAATTACTGTAACTGTAACAACAAGTAGAACTCTTTTATTCAGTGGTCTGAGCAGAGAATCCAAAATTCTGCCCCGAACCGTGTTCATACAGGCGGTAACCCACGTCAAAGGCCTTTTGATTGAGCTCACCACTTCCCTTGGGCGCCATCTTGTGGATACTTTCCCTGAAAATATCACGGTCAACCAGTTCAGTCGCAGCATTGACCACACCGAGTGCCATCATGTTTGCCACAACTTCCCTGCCCAGCTCATCTTTTGCCGTCTGTGTTATGGGATAGGTTTGAATCTTATATTCTTCCTGGAATGGCCCGGTAACGAAAGTGGAGTCAACTATCACTACACACCCCGGTTTTACTTTCGGGAGAAATTTATTGAATGAAGCCTGGTTCATGCAAAGTAAAACCGTAGGATTTGCCACCTTGGGATACTCGATAGTATCCACATCGATAATTACCCCTGCCATACTGGCGCCTCCGCGGGCTTCAGGGCCGTAAGACTGAGTCTGAACCACATTTTTGTTGTCGTTAACGGCGGCTTCGGCCAGTACGATAGAAGCAAGGATCAATCCCTGGCCTCCGGCACCGGTTAATAAAATTTCCTGCCTGTTTCCCAACTTTACCGCCTCCACGTTGTAATCATTTTTCTTTACTTATTGACCGGTAATATTCTTCCGAATATTCGGGTGCCTCTAAATCAAAAATGACCCCGGTGATAGTTTTGCCTGCCAGTTCTTCTTCGCCTAACTTTGAAGCGCGCTCTACAGAGATGCTTTTTTCTTTCATGTCGCGAAGCATATCTACAGGCCCCCCAAGCTTGTTTCTCCTGCCATAAGCAATAGGGCAGGGAGAAAGAGCTTCGATTAGTGAAAACCCTTTATGTTGAGAACCCCTTGTAATCAGTTGTTCTAGTTGACGGGGTTGCGCTGCAGTACCCTTAGCCCCAAACGAAGCTCCGGCTCCACGAGCCAGGTTAATTAAGTCAAACTCTCTTTCTACAGTGCCTCCCGGAGCGGTGGTCGCTTTTTTGCCTTCAGGGGTAAGGGGCGAATGCTGGCCGCCGGTCATTCCGTAAATATGATTATTAACTACTATGGCAGTCAAGTCAATATTTCTCCTGGCGGCATGGATAAAGTGGTTGCCACCGATAGCACTGCAATCCCCGTCGCCCATAATCACAAAAAGCTTAAGCTCCGGCCGGGCCATTTTTAAGCCGGTAGCAAAGGCAAGGGCACGACCATGAGTAGTATGAAGCGTATTGAAGTTAAGGTACCCCGCCGCTCTTGAAGAACAACCAATTCCCGAGACGATAACCACGTCGCGCTGATCATACTCAGCACGTTCAATTGCCCTTACCAGGGCCGCTGTAACAATTCCGTTCCCACACCCGGGACACCAAATATGCGGTAATTTCTTGGTTCTTAGAAAATCTTGAGTTAGCTGTTCTATGATAGCCACCTCCCCACTGCTTCACTAATTTCATCGGGCGTAATCATTTCCCCGTCATAGCGGTTAACCGGAACAACTTCCGCTTCCCCGCGTACATGCCGTTCAATTTCTCCCACAATCTGCCCCATATTCATTTCCGGAACCAGGATCACATCGGCCTGCTTGGCCAAAGCTTTAATTTCCTGCTCCGGGAAAGGCCAGATAGTTTGCAGGCTTAGCAAACCGACTTCTTTACGATTCTGCCAGTAAGCCTTTTTAACCACAGCCCGTGCCGAGCGGACTGTGCAGCCATAGGTGACAATAGCAACCCTTGGCTCTTTATGCCCAATATAGTTGGTTAAAACAATCTCGTCCCTGTACTTATCAAGCTTTTCATGAATTCGATCCAGTGAACGTGCTACCTGCGGCGGATCGGTAGTGGGGAACCCATATTGATCATGGAACAAGCCGGTTACATGGTAATAATGGCCGAACCCAAAGGGAACCAGCGGGGTAACCCCTTTGTCATCATAGGGTTTCCAGTCTGCCGGAACTTTGTCGCTGCTTTTTTCTACCATCAACCTGCCGGTTTCAGGGATAAGTACCTTTTCACGCATATGTCCGATAACTTCATCTAAAAGCATTACAATCGGCTGCCTGATTTTTTGACTGAGATTAACCGCAGCCACAGTTAAATAGTATGCTTCATAAACCGAGGCAGGTGAGAAAGCAATAATAGGGTGATCACCGTGCGTTCCCCATCGTGTCTGCATTACATCTCCCTGGGCCGGAGCGGTTGGCGCTCCGGTACTCGGCCCCATTCTTTGCACATTAACAACCACACAGGGTATTTCAGCCATAATTGCATAGCCAAGGTTTTCCTGCTTCAAGGAAAACCCGGGACCGCTGGTTGCAGTCAAAGTGCGCATCCCTCCGATGGATGCACCAATTACAGCAGCCATGCTGGCTATTTCATCCTCCATTTGAATAAAGACTCCCCCTAAATCGGGAAGCCTTGCAGCCATACGTTCAGCAACTTCAGTAGATGGAGTGATCGGGTAACCGGCATAGAAGCGGACACCCGCATTTATAGCTCCTTCAGCACATGCTACATTACCTTGCATCAAGACCGGTTTCGTTTCCGGCATTTACAGACAGCCTCCTCTTTACCAGCGAAATTGCAAAATCAGGGCAAAAGGTTTCGCAAACACCGCACGCTGTACATTTTTCCATATCTTTATCGGCTTTGCCATTTTCGTCCAAAAAAAGAGCCTCCCTGGAACAGAAAGCTACACAAATACCACAACCCTTACACCACTTTTCGTTGATCATAAGATCAGCGGTATACCCTTTTTTCTTCTGCGCCAATTGACATTCGCCCCTTTCAAATATGGACCGGGAACAATAGTTGGTTTCTTTTAATTTAATTTTAAACTTTAGCCTACCAAAAGTAACTGAAAGAGACTGTAACCCACAGGATTATTTTAAAATAATTATACTTAAATTACATTTATCCTAAATCATAGACAACCTGCAAATTATAGCATGGTTGAAGCAGGGGATTTTTTTACCCCCTGCTTCAAGAAAATTCAGGTTAGGCACTTACTTCTGAAGTCCTGAGCTAATCTGGCAAGACTTCTTGAAGTGACCCGGAAACGCCGATGCATACTGGGGTTATAAGGGCTCACTTTGAAAACCAACTTTTATGGAACTGGCTTGTCCGGGTTAAGCTTATTTTGTTATCAATAATCGTTACTGCAGTCGAACATCAGACAACAGTTAATTTAATCTAAGCATAGATTCCATTATGTAACCAGCCCCGGTACTGCATGGCTTCGGCTAATTTTTTAATCGCATACATATATGCCCCGGTCCGCATGTCAGAACCGGTACAATGTTCACAGTAAAACCCGTATACATTGCCAAAAGCTTCAACCATTTTTTCCTGGAGATGTTTGTCCACCGTAGCAAAATCCCATCTAAACCCGTAATTGTTCTGCACCCATTCAAAGTACGACACGGTAACCCCGCCGCTGTTGGCCATAACATCGGGAACCACCAGGACATTGTTATCCTTAAGGATCTTATCCCCTTCAGGAGTAGTGGGACCGTTTGCTCCTTCAACTACTATTTTTGCTTTCACATCTGCAGCATTTTTCCCGGTGATCTGGTTTTCCATTGCTGCTGGAATTAAAATATCACAGTCAAGAGCCAATAACTCTTCATTGGTAATTTCTTTTGGTCCGGAAATGCCTTCCAGTGAACCGGTTTTCTTCTTATGCTCTACCACCTTTTGGGCATCCAGGCCTTGAGGATCGTAAACACCGCTTTTTGAATCGCTTATGCCGACAATTTTACAACCTTCTTCAGCAAGCAATAAAGCAGCGAAACCACCAACATTACCGGCCCCCTGGATCGCCACGCGGGCGCCTTTAAAAGGAATATCGAGAGTACGGGCTGCTTCCCTGGCAATATATACACAACCCCTGGAAGTAGCTTCTTCACGACCGACACAACCGCCAACGGCGATAGGTTTACCGGTAACCACACCAAAAGCGGGTTCGCGCATTATTGTGGTGTACTCATCAGCCATCCAGGCCATGACCTGGGCGTTAGTATAAACGTCCGGGGCGGGAATATCGGTTTCCGGCCCAAGCACTGTTCCCATAGCCCGGACATACCCCCTGGAAACTCTTTCAATTTCCTTGATTGACATATTGCGTGGGTCACAAACCACTGCTCCCTTACCGCCACCAAAAGGAGTTCCTACCAGGGCACACTTTAAGGTCATCCACATGGAAAGAGCTTTAACTTCATCGGGGGTCGAATTTGGATGAAAGCGAATCCCACCCTTGTAGGGGCCCAAAACATTATTGTGTTGAGCCCGGTAACCGGTTAATACTTTTATCGAACCGTCATCCATTTCCACCGGGATGGAAGCCTCCACAAAGCGCATCGGAACCCGCAAGTGCTCATAAACATCGTTTGACATCTCAAGCAAATCTACGGACTGTTTAATTAAACCGAGCGTTGCCTTCAGGGTATCATCCTGAACTGTTTCTTCAACCTTTTTTGACATTAAATAAGTAACCTCCTGTTTTTTATTGCTCTTTTTTAAATATGGGACCTGGCGACCAGTCCCCGCCGTACATAATTAAATAACCCCCGCTGTTTTTTATGCCAAACAGGGCTTTACTTTTCAACTTTTCATCTTTTATCATTCCATCACGTATTGTAACATAGTTTCATCAGCCGGGAAACATTTTTTCAAATTGTTTTTATTGTTTTTTTCTTATTATTCACCAGCTTTAGTTTTTCACCTTAAAAGAAGGCCTGTTTATTTAAAAATGTAACATAAAAACAACTTGATTGTAATATTATTGTAATATTAAGCCTTTATAATAATAAATGAGTTGACCCCCTCTTTTTATATATATCCTCGGGCGCAGTTTAAAAACTGCGCCCTTTTTCTTGAATAACTATAATTGTAAACCATTAAAACTTACCTGGTTGACAATCAGCTTCAGCCAATCTATTATTTAACCATACCTTGAACCGAATAAATAAATTTTTAACCGCCAGTGCCTGAAAGATCTGCAGGCAGAGATTTCATATCAGGCAGTTTAACCAAAAGCTTTTTAAAAGCTCTATAGAAACCTCAATAGAAACAAAGATAAATAAATACCCGGAGAAAATTACCTCGGGCAGCAAACAGGTGATAGCATGAATCGAACTCGCCTTAAAATTATAGAAAATTTAACCCATAATAGTGACCGATACCTTTCCGGTGCATATTTTAGCAAACTTCTAGGCATCAGCCGGGCTGCAGTTTGGAAGCATGTCCGAACTTTACGATCAAAGGGCTATCAAATCAATGCAAAGCCGAACTGTGGGTATAAACTGGAAAGTGGGCCGGAACTTATTCAAAAAGAGCTTTTTGACGGTTTGGAGATTTATTATGACAGCACAGTAGATTCAACTAATCTAAGGTGCCGTGCACTGGCTGAAAATAATGCTGTAGAATACAGCACGGTTATAGCTGAAAAACAGCTGCAGGGCCGGGGCAGGCTCGGGCGAAGCTGGTTTTCACCTCCTGAAAGCGGACTCTGGTTTTCCATACTACTGCGACCCCACAATTATAGCCCGGCTGATGTTTCAGCAATCACCCTGGTAACAGCTGCAACCACAGCAGAATTTCTTAATTGTTGCTACAACCTGCCTGTAAAAGTCAAGTGGCCTAATGATTTACTAATTAACGGAAAAAAAACGGGGGGAATTTTAACAGAAATTAAAGCGGAACCGGATTGGATTGAATACTTGATTGTCGGGATAGGGCTTAATGTCAACCAAAATCAACCGGATTTTCCCGGAGAGCTGCAGGATCAAGCCACATCACTGGCAATAGCGGGAGGAAACCACTTTGATCGCACCTTACTGTTCATAAAACTTCGCCGGGAATTAATTAAAGCTTACCAGTTGTTTTTCAAAGAAGGGTTTAAATATTTTCAGGAATTATGGAAAAAACATAATTTAACCCTCGGGAAAAATGTTAAAGTTAACTGGCCGGGAGGTTCACTGCAGGGATTTGCTTATGACTTAAACCAGGAAGGAGCTTTGCTGCTCAAAGATGAAAGGGAAAAATTTTATTCCATAAATTTCGGGGAAATTATCGATGAGATCTAAAAAAAGCAATCCCCTGTCAATTCATAAACTGATTTTATGCGCCTTATTTACCGCCTTAATTGCCATCTTAGCGCAGATAGCAATTCCGGTTCCTTTTAGCCCGGTACCCTTTACCGGACAAACTCTGGGGGTTTTTCTTACCGGAAGCCTGCTTGGCAGAAGAGCGGGAGTGCTTTCGGTTACCGCTTATCTAATGCTTGGTGCGGCCGGGGCTCCGGTTTTTTCCCTGGGACGGGGAGGCTTATACATGCTTGCCGGCCCGGGAGGCGGTTACCTCTGGGGTTTTATACCGGCAGTATATTTAATCGGTTTGCTTCGAGAAAAAAAGAATAACCCTTCTTTGCTTTATACAACTTCGACAATGATCCCGGCCCTGGGTTTTATTTACCTGTTAGGAGGATTGCAAATGTCCCTTTTATTACAGTTTAACGTCAAGCAGGTATTAATTGCCGGGGTTATTCCCTTTCTTCCCTTTGACCTGGTTAAAATTGGCCTTGCCACCCTTTTAAGCCTCCAGTTAAAAAAGATCCTGGAGATGAACAATTTAGGACACCTTCTGGCCAGGTAAGCAAACAGCCCTGCTGTTCCCGGAATCAATTATAGCTTTACCGGTAATTTTATTTTTATTCACTGTCCAGCATTACTGCAGTTTGGGCTGGAGACATTGCAGCTAAAACGTTTGCAATGAGTAATTGAGGCAAGGATTGCAGCCGGTTTGTCTGCATGGAGACAGGCCGCCGATACCTAAAGGCTTAGATGGTAAATGCTAAAATGAAAGCAAAGCGAAAACCTGCAGCTAAGATGCTGGCATTGCCCGCGATGAACCGGCACCGGCTTAAGATGCAGTAAGGGAACTAAAGATAATATTTTTCCCCTCATATTACTTACTCCTGCTGCTCTAACTCTATTTGTTCAGCAGAATCTCTTGTGCTTCTTCCCTATCAAGATCCATTATATGGCTGATCCCACTTACCGCAGAAGCTTCCCGGGTTAACGCGGCTATATCTTTCCTGGAGATATAATCCAGGGCAAATTTACGGTTGCCACACATGAGCTGTTTTAGGCCCTGGGCGAGGCGCTCGTAATAGGTGTAAAGTCCCAGCGCTCCAGGCGGCAGTTCCTTAAAAATAACTTCTCCCAGTTCATTTTTTAACTGAGTCGCGGTAACAAAAACTTCTTCCAGGGAACTGCCGAACCGTTCAACATAAACAGGGAGCTGTTTTTTATTTATTTTATTGCCGATCGTTTTTCCCACCATTGCGGCGGCAAGCGGGCCCCTGGCCATGCCGATTAACTTTACAAAGGGAGCACCGATTGCCAGCCCCTTGTAAATTTGATCTTCAAAAGCAAAACCTCCTCCTAAAGCTATGTCGGGAAGATGTTCGCCCTGTTCTTTTAAAATTAAACAGTATTTGTGGAGGAGAGAATGCAGCTCTACTGCGGGAACCCCCCATTCATTCATCATCCTCCAGGGGCTCATTCCGGTCCCTCCGCCGGCTCCGTCGACGGTGAGCAGATCTATTTTCGCCAGGGAGGAATATTTTAAAGCCCGGGCCAGATCAGCAGGCCTGTAGGCCCCTGTTTTTAAAAATACATTCCTGGCTCCGGCTTTGCGCAGCTCCTCTACTCTTCTCAGAAAAGATTCCTGGTCCACCATCCCCAGGTGGGAATGGCGTTCAAATTCCTTAAACTCTCCTCGCCTGAATGAATCAGCAATTGCAGGTTCTTCCGGATCGGGTAACACTACATAACCCCTTTGTTTTAACAGCAAAGCTTTTTCCAGGCTTTTAATTTTAACCTCTCCGCCGATATCCTTTGCACCCTGCCCCCACTTCAACTCAACCGCATCTACATCAAGATTGGCCAGGGCGTATTCAAGTATTCCCAGACGGCTGTCTTCCACATTGGCCTGAACGACAATTGCCCCATAATCATCTTTCTGCCATTTCTTAAAAAGTTCCACTCGCCGCTTTAAATCATATGTGCTCTTTATCCGCCCATTTTCAATCACTGCCTCTTCATCCATGCCCCCGACATTTTCTCCCACAGTAAGAATGGTGCCGGTTAATGCCGCTCCCGCAGCCAGCCCTTCCCAGTTATTGCGCGCTACATCGGTGGAACCAATCCCCGAAATCACAAAGGGCATCTTAAGCTTGATGTTTCCGTTATTACCAATAGTCCTTTCCAGGCTGGCAGCCGGAAATATCGCCTTCTCACTCTCGGCGTCAATACCCTGGGCTCCTGTCATGGTCCCCATTATGGAAAAATGTGAGTAATCCACCGGGTATTTTTTTTCAGAAGCAGTGGTCATAATCCCGAATGGTTGCGGGTACAAAGTTTCGTGTCCCCGGTAAGCAGATTTACCGATCTCGCACATCCCGACACAACCATCTATACATGTTGCACACATGCCGCTCAAGTTGCTGATCGAACCTTCAGTTCGATTTTTTGTTAAAGTAGCCGCAGAAGCATTTGGCCTGTAGTCACTCATAATTATTTCCCCTTCCCTTCAATCCGGTTGTAGCTTTCATCTAAAAACTATTAAATATATCTATTCATCAGGTTCTTTTTCCAATTCACAGGCTACGCAAGGGTCCATATAACACATGGCTTCATCATATTTCTCCAGGCAGGGCGGAGAAATATTCAGGCAGGCATTACAAATTGTTTCCTCTTCCCGGGGACCCTGGCACCTGGCCTGACAGACAGGACAAATATACATGCAAGCTCCGCATAGGCGGCAATCTTCCGACTGCCGCTCAAAGGGAGTGCTGATATACCTGTTAACCCCCCTGTCGATAAAACCGATCGCTTTGGCCTGCATCTGCTCTTCGCATACCCGCACACAGAGACCGCAAAGGATACATTCGTCATTTTTAGGAGTAAACCGCACTTCGGTCACTCCGTATTCCGATGCCAAATCCTGAATTTTTTTAGAGGAAGGACAGCTTGCCAGGTAAAGCTCAATAATCATTTTCCGAGCATCGATTACCCGCTTTGTATTGGTTTTTACTATGAGTCCTTCCCGGACAGGGTATGTGCAGGCACTAAAAAGTTTTGCTTTTCCGGGTTCGCCAACCTCAACCAAACAAAGCCGGCAGGCGCCATAAGGACTTAAAGTTTCGTCATAACAAAGGGTGGGAATATCTATTCCATAAAATTTAGCTGCTTCCAATAAAGTAGTCCCCTCTTCTACCGAAATATCCAGTCCGTTCAAAATCATATTAACCATCAGTCACACCTCGATTCAGGCTTTTTGACTTATTGTTTAATAACAGCCTCTGCCCTGCATACAGTTGTGCAAACCCCACACTTGTCGCATTTATCGTATAAAATATAATGCGGCTCTTTCTTGTTGCCTGTCACTGCCCCCGCAGGGCAATTTTTCAAGCACAATCCGCAGCCATTGCAAAGCTTTTGATCAATGCTGTAAGTAATCAGCTCCCGGCAAACTCCTGCCGGACAATGCTTTTGCTCAATATGAGCCCGGTACTCTTCTTCGAAATGCCTCAGGGTGGATAAAACCGGGTTGGGTGCGGTCTGGCCCAGGCCACACATAGTAGAGTCCTTGACTACCCCGGCAAGCTCCTTCAAAAGCTCCAACTGCCCGGGCTTAGCGGAACCATCGCTGATTTCCTTTACTATTTCTAACAGGCGGCTGATTCCTTCCCGGCAGGTGAAACAACAACCACAGGATTCGTCTGCCAGAAACTGCAAGAAATACCTGGCTATATCAACCATACAGGTTTCATCATCCATTACGATCATCCCGCCGGAACCAATCATTGAACCCGCGGAGCTTAGCTGATCGAAATCAGTAGGCAGGTCGAGACTGGAAGCGGGAATGCAACCCCCTGATGGACCGCCGGTTTGTACAGCTTTAAACTGTTTGCCTTCCTTTATGCCGCCTCCGATATCATAAATAATCTCACGCAGGGTAATCCCCAGGGGTACTTCCACCAGGCCGGTATTGTTTACTTTACCCACCAGGGAAAATATCTTGGTGCCACTTGATTTTTCTGTTCCCACCCGGCAGTACTTCTGCGCGCCATCACGAAGGATCAGGGGGACATTGGCTAAAGATTCCACATTATTAACCACTGTGGGCCTGCCCAGGTAGCCATTTTGTACCAGGCGAGGCGGTTTTTGGACCGGTTCACCGATTCTGCCATCCACGGAAGCAATCAGAGCAGAAGTTTCGCCGCAAACAAAAGCACCGGCGCCGATACTTAAATAAACCTGGAAATTAAAATCGCTCCCCAGTATATTTTCACCAACCAATCCCAAATCTTCCGCCCTGTCAATGGCCAGCTTAAGTTTTTCAACTGCACTCGGGTATTCCGCCCTTATATAGACGATCCCTTCCTGGGCCCCGGTAGCATATCCCCCAATAATCAGGCCCTCTAGTACAGAATGAGGATTTCCCTCCATCAAGCTTCTATCCATAAAAGCTCCCGGATCCCCTTCATCGGCATTGCAAATAATAAATTTACGCCCTGTTTGCTGCCTGCACTCTTCCCATTTCACCCAGGTATAAAAACCGGCCCCACCTCTGCCTCTAAGCTGAGATTTTTTAATTTCTTCTACCACTGCTCCGGGATCCATTTCCGTAACAGCATTTACCAGGGCAGCGTAACCACCGTTGGCAATATAATCTTCGATGCTGCCCGGATCTATTTTCCAGTTGGCCTCTAACAAATTCCGCAGTTGGCTTTTGTAAAAGGGCAGTTCCCGCCCATAAATATACTTTTCTCCACTAACCGGATCACTGTATAGCAAGCGCTCAATGATTTCTCCCTGTATTACAGTTTTTTCGATAATTTCCTCTATATCTTCAGGTTCAACTCTTTGATAAAAAATCTCCTGTGGATAAACTATTACCAGGGGGCCATTTTCACATAAGCCTAAACACCCGGTGCATTTTAACTTTACATTTTCAGTATACCCCTGTTTACGTAAATAAATTTCCAGTTGATCGTACAGGTTTTTTGAACCCTGCACCGAACAGCCGGTATCGCCGCAAACGGCCAGGTAGCATCTATTCTTTTCATATTGCTCAATAGAACGCTGTTTAAAACTTAAAAAATCCTCTTTGGTTTTAAATTTTACAGGTAAAGGGGCCATCATTTTTCTCCTTCAATAATTGTTTCAACCGGTTTAAGATACTGCTGTTTTACCTTTTGCCCCCTGAGCAAATAACTTGCCGGCTTTTAGAGGAGTCATATTACCATGGTACTCGCCGTCAACTATAACCAGCGGGGCGGAAGCACAGGCTCCGACACAGTTAACACATTTCAAGGAGTATTCCCCGTCCGGGGAAGTTGAATTAACTTTCACTCCCAGTGTGCGTGAAATTTCTTCGGTTATTTTCTCACTCCCGCGCACATGACAGGCTGTTCCCGTACAGGTAACAATTTGATGCCTGCCTTCCGGCACCAGGCTAAAAGACTTATAAAACTTAGCCACACTGTAAACATCAATCAGGGGCACTTCCATTTCTCTGGCTGCTCTTCTTAGAAGTTTTTCAGGAAGATAATTGTATTTATCCTGGATAGCTTGCAATAAAGCGACAATCGAAACTCCGTCGGGACCTCTCGGAACTTCAAACCCTAATACAATAGCCTTTTTCATCTCGCATTCCTCGCTTTCATGCACCCATTCCACATTGTGGAATAGTCGTTCCAATTATTTTTATGATTATACTGGGAGCAGCAGAAATTGTCAAGAAAAACTTATAAGATTGGTAATAAGTTGTCGGGTTCCGGGTTTGACCCTTGATGAAATTAATCGTCATCTAGTTGTAATCAGCAAAAAAACCTGCACTTATGCAGGTTTTTTTATAGCCTGGTTTAATTCAATGATTGTGCCAGCTCAGCCGTGCCGCATTTCTTTTCTACCGGGGTCAGATTTTTTTGCGGTTTCAGCCGCGGCAATCTTTAGATATCGTGTGCAAGGCTGGCCGCCCTGGTCCTGATCAAAAACCCCTTATTCACTGCTGTTTAGCTCTTCGCCGGCAAACAGTGCTGCCCCTAGAGCACCGGCAATCTGGGGTTCCTCCGGAACAATGATTTCTGCTTTCAGCTTCTCTTCCAGGGCTTTTACAACAGCAGCATTTTTAGCTACCCCACCGGTAATCATAACCGGTTTCACCAGTCCGACCCGGTTAACCATACCGGCTGTTCTCTCCGCTATTGACTGGTGCAATCCATGGGCGATGTCTTCCCTTGGCAAACCCTGGGCAATCAGGGATACAACTTCCGATTCGGCAAAAACAGTACACATACTGCTGATCGAGACAGAATCTCTGGCCTGGCTGCTTACATTAGCCAGCTCTTCCAGTTCAACCTCAAGGGCCTGGGCCATCACTTCTAAAAACCGGCCGGTTCCGGCAGCACACTTGTCATTCATGGTAAAGTCTAAAGCCCGTCCCTTCTCATTGAGCACTATTACCTTGCTGTCCTGACCTCCGATATCAATCACCGTACGGACATCTGGATTTAGATAATGTGCTCCGCGGCCATGGCAGGTAATTTCAGTAATTTTTTTATTGGCGAAATCAATGCTTACCCTTCCATAGCCTGTAGCCACTACATATAGCAAGTCAGACTGATCAAGCCCGGATGATTCCAGAGCTTCCCGCATTGCCTTTTCCGCCGCTTTCTTGCTGTTTGCTCCTGTGGGCAAAATTACATATTGAATGATTTCATTTCCCTTCAGTAAAACAACTTCTGCAGTTAATGATCCGACATCTATTCCGGCCACCGGCATTTTAAATAACCTCCTACCATAACTTTATTGTCCTAAACTTCCAGTATTAATCTATTTAAAAACTACTCATTTAAGCAGCTGCTAACACTTGTATGTTAACAGCTGTGAGCTTGTAAAACGAGGAACCCGCTGCCGCGATATCTTTACTTTTTACTATTTTACCGGAGGCAGCAAGGTCAAAATCGCCTGCCAAAGTTCATCTCTACCGTAACCGCTTTTAGCGGAAAACCCTATCAGGGTTTCTTCGTCAAACAATTCAAGGCTGCTGCGAATAGTTTTAAGCTGGCGCAACATTGCACTGCGTGATAGTTTATCCGCCTTTGTAGCCACAGTAACCCTGGGCACACTGTGAGCTCGCATCCAGTTTGACATCAACCTGTCATCTTCAGTTGGCTGGTGACGGCAATCAATTAAATGCACGCAGCCAAATAAATTGCTCCTGCTGATCAGGTACTCCTCAATAATCGGAGCCCATCTTTCTTTTTCTTTCTTGGAAACTTTGGCATACCCGTAACCGGGTAAATCGACGAAGCAAAGCCGGTAGTTGATCACGTAAAAAAAGAGCCCTCGCGTTTTACCGGGAGTGGAACTGGTTCGGGCAAAGTTTTTTCTGCCAATCAGCTTGTTGATCAGGGAAGATTTACCTACATTTGACCGGCCGAGAAAAGATATTTCCGGATAATCCCATCCCGGGAAATCACCGGTTTTATAAGCACCCACTTTTAATTCCGCCTGCTTGACCTTCACTTCGTTCTCCTTTTTTAATGGCGGATCGATGAGTCCCGTCCATTTTCATCCAGGTTTTCAATATTCCCCCGGTCTCTTTCATGGTTTCCAAGGCAAAATTCTTTCTTTTTGGCCGGTTCGGTCAGGGCTATCCCTAATACTTCATCCATGTGCTCAACCATTTCCGCATTTACTTTACGGCGCACATTCTGAGGAATATCAGTTAAATCACGCCGATTTTCAGACGGCATAACCATGTGCTTTATCCCGGCCCGGTGAGCGGCAAGCATTTTCTCTTTAACTCCACCGACCGGAAGCACCCTTCCCCGCAGGGTAATTTCCCCTGTCATCGTCACATCTTTCCTGACAGGAATCCCGGTAAAAGCGGAAGCCAGGGCAGTAGCCATGGCAATCCCTGCAGATGGCCCATCTTTAGGGATGGCACCCTGGGGCACATGGATATGGATATCAACATCTTCATAAAAATTTTCGTCTAAGTTCAGTTCATCAGCACGGGAACGAATATAACTCATTGCCGCTTTAGCAGATTCTTGCATGATTTCACCGAGTTGGCCGGTCAAAGTCATTTTGCCCTTGCCTTTCATCAGGGTAACTTCTATGGATAACAAGTCGCCCCCGCTTTCCGTCCAGGCCAGTCCGGTAGCAACCCCGACTTCGTCATGCTTTTCTGCCGCACCATAGCGATAACGGGGAACTCCCAGGTATTTCTGCAGATTTTGCCTGCTAACCTTAACTTTCTTTTTGCGCTCTTTGACAACTTCCCGGGCCACTTTACGGCAAATAGCCGAAATACTTCTTTCCAGGTTACGAACCCCGGCTTCCCGGGTGAATTCCCGGATAATACACCTTACAGCCCCTTCCGATATGGCCAGGTTACTTGTAGTTAAGCCGTTTTCCTTGAGCTGCTTGGGGATTAGATACTGGCGGGCAATTTCAACCTTGTCTTCTTCAGTATATCCCGGGATATGAATCAATTCCATCCGGTCCAGCAAAGGCTGGGGAATATTATAAGATGTGTTGCCTGTAGTAATAAACATTACCTGGGAAAGATCATAGGGCAATTCAATATAATGATCGCTGAATACTTTATTCTGCTCAGGGTCGAGCACTTCCAGCAAGGCCGAAGAGGGATCTCCCCGGAAATCAGTGGACATTTTATCAACTTCGTCCATCAGGAAAACCGGGTTTTTCGATTTAGCTTCACGCATCCCCTGGATTATCCGGCCAGGCATAGCCCCGATATACGTGCGCCTGTGACCCCTGATTTCCGCTTCGTCACGCACACCACCGAGCGAAATCCTGACAAAATTTCGTTCCAGGGCCCTGGCTACCGACCGTGCCAGGGAAGTTTTCCCCACACCGGGAGGGCCAACCAGGCATAAAATCGGGCCTTTTAATTTATCGGCCAGCTGGCGCACAGCCAGGTATTCAATAATCCTTTCTTTTACCTTTTGCAGGCCGTAATGGTCTTCGTCCAGGATCTGTTCAGCTACATCCAGATCCAGGCGATCAGCAGTTTCATAATGCCAGGGTAGTTCTAAAAGCCAGTCCAGGTAGGTCCTGATCACCGTTCCTTCCGCCGCTGCAGGCGGCATTTTCTCCAGGCGGTCAACTTCCTTCAGGGCTTTTTCCTCTACACTTTCAGGCAGTTCGGCTTCGGCAATTTTTTCGCGGTATTCTTCAGCTTCGGCGGTCCTTTCATCTTTTTCGCCCAGCTCTTTCTGGATCGCTTTCATCTGTTCCCGCAGATAATATTCTTTCTGAGTTTTTTCCATCTGTTTACGAACCCGAAGGTTAATTTTCTTTTCTATCTCCTGGATTTCCATTTCCCGGCCCAGGATTTCATTTATTTTTTCCAGGCGTTCGTTTAAATCAATCGCTTCGAGCACTTCTTGCTTTTGTTCAATCTTCATGCTCAGGTGAGAAGCAATAACATCTGTAAACCGCCCCGGTTCTTCAATATCTGAAACAGTAGAAAGCGTTTCAGGTGGGATTTTCCGGTTAACCTTGATATATTGTTCAAACTGGTTGAGCAAACTACGCATCTGGGCCTCTATTTCCGGCGTAGCAGGTTGATCATCTTTTATGATTTCCACTTCCGCTTCCATAAAGTCTTTTTCATTAAAAATGTTTATGATCCTGGCCCGGTTGAAACCTTCTACCAAAACCCTGATCGTTCCGCCGGGAAGCTTAATCATCTGTTTAACCTGGGCCTCGGTTCCCACTTCGTATAGATCCTCTTCTGCCGGATCGGCCACTTTTGCTTCTTTCTGGGCAATTAACATAATCCGGTTATCTTCCATCATCGATTGCTCAATTGCAGAAATTGACTTCTCGCGGCCAACGTCCAGGTGGATAACCATATGGGGAAACACCAGCACTCCCCTTAAGGGTAACAGTGGCAGTTTTTCTTTATCAGGCATTGTGTATAATCACCTTCCAGAATAAAAGTTAAAGCGAGAAGCTAAGGGATCTAAAGATTTTTGCTTCCCGCTTTGCATTACATATATACTTTCCGGACATGACTGCCGCCGAGCGGTAAGTTAAGCCGATTCTTCTTTCTTTTTGTGCTCATTGTCCCTGGTAACCAGCATCGGGGCATCGCTGTTGTTAACGACCTCTTTTGTAATGATACAGCGATCAATGTCATCCCTGGAAGGAAGCTCATACATAACATTAAGCAGAACCTCTTCCATTATAGCCCGTAAGCCCCTGGCCCCTGTGTTCCGGTTCATAGCTTCTTCTGCGATTGCCCGCAGGCTGTTTTCTTTGAATTCAAGCGTAACCCCGTCAATCTCGAAGATCTTTTCGTACTGCTTGACCAGGGCATTACGCGGTTCCGTGAGAATGCGCACGAAAGCATCGATATCAAGTGGATCAAGGGTAGCTATAACCGGGATTCTGCCCACAAATTCGGGAATCAGTCCGTATTTAAGCAAGTCCTGGGGCAGGATCTGCTTCAGGATGGCACTCAAATCTTTGTCGTCTTTTTCCAGGACTTCGGCACCAAAACCGATACCCTTATTGCCGACCCGATTTTGAACTATTTTTTCCAAACCATCAAAAGCCCCGCCACAGATAAACAGAATATCGGTGGTGTCGATCTGCATGAATTCCTGGTGGGGATGCTTGCGACCACCCTGAGGCGGAACACTGGCTACTGTCCCTTCCAGGATTTTTAGCAGGGCCTGCTGAACCCCCTCCCCGGAAACATCCCTGGTGATGGAAGGATTGTCGGTTTTACGGGCAACCTTATCGATTTCATCAATATAAACTATGCCCTTTTCCGCTTTCTCGAGATCATAATCGGCAGCCTGGATCAATTTCAAAAGAATGTTTTCCACGTCTTCGCCTACATAACCGGCTTCAGTAAGTGAGGTTGCATCGGCAATGGCAAAAGGAACATTCAAGATCCGGGCTAAGGTCTGGGCAAGTAAAGTTTTACCTACCCCGGTAGGCCCAATCAGGACAATGTTGCTCTTCTGCAATTCAACATCTTCGACCTTCTGACCGGCGTTTACCCGCTTGTAGTGGTTATAAACCGCAACCGAAAGGCTTTTCTTGGCGTCTTCCTGGCCGATAACATATTGGTCGAGAACGTCGTTAATATCTTGTGGCTTGGGAAGATCGACGTAACTAAAATCAGACTCTTCGCCTATTTCTTCTTCGATAATCTCGTTGCACAGCTCAATACACTCATCGCAAATATAAACCCCGGGACCGGCAACCAGTTTGCGGACCTGCTCCTGGGATTTTCCACAAAAAGAGCATTTGAGCTGACCTTTTTCTTCATTAAATTTGAACATTGGGAGAAATCACCTCGTCTCCACTTTTAGGATCTGTTACTTAAAATTTCATCAATCAAACCGTACTTTATAGAGTCCTCAGCCGACATGAAGAAATCGCGATCGGTATCTTTAGCTATTGTTTCAACCGATTGCCCGGTATGGTCTGAAAGGATTTCGTTTAGAGTTTCTCTCACTTTCAGGATTTCCCGGGCATGGATATCTATATCAACTGCCTGGCCTTGAGCTCCACCGGCCGGCTGGTGCAGCATGATCCTCGAATGAGGCAGGGCATAGCGCTTACCCTTGCTTCCTGCCGCCAGCAAAACGGCACCAAAACTGGCAGCCAGGCCAACGCAGATAGTGGATATATTCGGTTTCACATAACGCATTGTATCATATATGGCCATTCCGGCATAAACAGCGCCGCCTGGTGTATTGATATAAAGATTAATATCCTTTTTCGGGTCTTCCGATTCTAAAAAAAGCATCTGGGCCACTACCAGGTTGGCCACATTATCATCAATCGCACTGCCCAAAAAAATGATCCTGTCTTTTAACAGCCTCGAATAAATATCATAAGCCCGTTCACCACGGGATGTTTGCTCTACAACCATTGGCACTAAAACACTCATCTAAAATAATCCTCCCTCTTAATTTTTAATCTAAACCCTTTGCCTGTCTTCATAGTAACATAAAGTTACTCATCTTTGTCTTCTTTTTCTTTTTCATCTTGAATATCTTCATTTTGCCCGGCATTTCCAACTTCCCCAGGCTGCTGTTCCTGCTGTTGCCCGGCATCTTCGTTTTCACTTTCCTGCTCTTTCTTCACCATAGTAATGTTTGCATTTTCAACAATTAAGTCTACCGCCTTGCGTATTCGCATTTCCTCTTTAATTGCCGGCAAACGCCCCTGTTTCTCCAGGATTCCTTTAACCCTCTCGAAATCGTCATTGTGTTCCTCGGCAATGCCGCTAATCTTATCATCTACTTCGCTGTCTTCAACGGATATTCCTTCTTTTTTAACGATAGCATCAAGAACAAGATTGGCCTTGGTTCTTCTTTCCGCTTCCGGACGATTTTCTTCTTGCAGCTCTTCCCTGGTTTTCCCGGACAATTCCAGGAACTGATCCATACCGAGTCCCTGCTGTCGAAGGTAATTCTCCATGTCGCCCATCATGCGTTCAATTTGGCGCTCTACCAGCACATCCGGCAGTTTAACCTCGGAAGCTTCCGTTACCTTTTCTATTAAAGATTCTTCAAGCTTAGTTTTCGACTGCTCTTCGGCATTTTTAAGCATTTTTTCCTTAAGATCGGCTTTCATTTCTTCAAGAGTTTCAAATTCACTTATTTCCTTTACAAATTCATCATCAAGTTCAGGTAACTGCTTTTCTTTGATTTGCTTGATCTTCACAGTAAAAACAGCCTCTTTGCCGGCTAATTCTTCATTACGGTAATCTTCGGGAAAGTTAACTGTTACCTCGGTTTCTTCATCAAGGTTAACCCCTACCAGCTGATCTTCAAATCCGGGGATAAAGGACTGCGAACCCAACTCCAACGAGTAATTCTCAGCTTCTCCCCCCTCAAAAGGCTCCCCGTCTACATAACCTTTAAAATCAATCAGCAGGAGATCGCCGTGCTGGGCCGGCCGATCCTCACGGGGTACCAAACGGGCATTTTGTTCCCGCAGCATATATAAATGATGATCCACCTGCATATCATCAACTTCCACTTCTTCCTGCTCAGCTTCCAATCCCTTGTATTCGCCAAGTTCAACATCGGGAAGCACTTCCACAATGGCATTAAAAAGAAGCGGTTTTCCTTCTTCAATTTGCACCAGGTCGAATTCAGGCTGGTTAATCGGGTCTATCCCGGATTCATCCAGCGCCTTTTCGTATGCGGGAGGAACCAGCTCCTCAAGAGCATCTTCATGCAGGACTTCCTGACCAAACCGGGCCTCAAGGATTTTGCGGGGAACCTTGCCTTTTCGGAAGCCGGGCAAATTTACCTTTTTGACCACTTTGCGGTAAGCCTTGTCCAGGGCCGAATCAACCTCACCAGCGTCAACCTCTATTTCCAGCTTTATCTTGTTGTCCTCTATTTTTTCCCAGCGATTTAACATATCTTTGCTCCTCTCTTTCCTTCGTTAACAACTTTTCTAGCCCAAGTTATAATATTACCATAAAACCTATAAAAAATAAAAGGTGAATCAAAAAAACGCCCATAGCACAGGCGCTAAAACAATTATTATATTATCACAGAAAATTTCTGGTTACAACAATAACTATTTCACGCTTTTCCCTTTATTATCCCTGCATCAACGCCTGATATATTTTTTTCATTTTATTTTCTTAAAATATATAATTTACCTTGATCATCATCCGAAATTAATATACAATAGGAACGAATGAGCCCTCATTCATTTATTGATTACCACACTGGGAGGCTAAACTTGGTCAAACGGACCGGAGAAAAACGCCAGGTAATTTTAGATGCAGCGGTAAAAACTTTTGCCCGCACCGGTTACCATCGCACCCGGATCGCCGATATCGCCGGTGAAGCGGGTGTTGCGGACGGCACTGTTTATATATACTTTACCAATAAGGAAGACATCCTGGTCTCCCTGTTCCAAACCATGATGAACCGTTTTGTCGACGGTTTAAAGGAGGAACTTACCCGGTGCATAGATGCCAACGACAAATTAAAAACGGTCATTACCTATCACTTGACCACCCTTGGCAATAATCCGGATCAGGCCAAAGTTACCCAAATTGAATTAAGACAAATAGATAACACTATTAATGAAGGTATTTCTAAACCGCTAAAAAATTATTTCAACCTGATCGAGGAGGTGATCATAGAAGGTAAGTCACAGGGACTCTACCGGCAAAATTTAGACGTGCGAACAGCCCGAAAAGTTGTCTTTGGCGCTATTGACGAAGTTATAACCTGCTGGGTAATGTCCGGTAAACCTTATAGCCTTGCTAAACTTAAAGTTCCTGTATTCGATATGCTGGTTAGAGGCCTGCAGTAAAGATGTTTTCTTGTTCAAATCTAGCTGATCAAAGCTCACCACAATGTTATGAAGGAGGTATTTAGATGGCCTTGAAAGAAATTAAAAAGGCTGCCGTCATGGGTGCCGGGGTAATGGGGGCTACCATTGCCGCCCATTTGGCTAATGTAGGCATCCCGGTATTACTGCTTGATATTGTTCCCCGCGAACTAACTGAAGAAGAGCAAAAAAAAGGGTTAACCCTGGAAAGCCCGGAAGTGCGCAATCGCCTGGCAGTAAACGGGAAAAATGACTTGCTCAAGCAAAAACTAAACCCGCTTTACCGTAAATCCTATATTGAGAGGATTACCCCCGGCAACTTCGAAGACGACATGGACAAGCTAAAAGATGTCGACTGGATTGTAGAAGTAATTGTAGAAAATATGGAAATTAAAAAGAAAGTATTTAAGCAGGTCGAAGAAAACTGGACCGAAGGGACCATTGTTTCCTCGAACACTTCCGGCCTGTCCATCAATGAAATGGTCTCCGAAAACTCTCCGGAGTTTCGCAGGCATTTTCTTGGGACACACTTCTTTAATCCCCCGCGCTATATGAGGCTTTTAGAACTTATTCCTTGCCAGGATACATCCGAAGAAGTCCTCAATTATATGCACCGCTTCTGCGAAAAGACCCTGGGCAAGGGGGTTGTCTTCGCAAAAGATACTCCTAACTTTATAGCCAACCGCATCGGTATTTATGGCATGGTTTATACGATCAAGCTCATGGAGCAGAAAAACATGAGTATAGAAGCGGTTGACGCTATAACCGGTCCGCCAATGGGGCACCCTAAAAGCGCTTCTTTCCGTACCGGCGACATGGTTGGCCTGGACACATTCGTCCACGTAGCCCGTACCATTCGAGAAAAGTCAGATGACCCCGAAGACAAAGAAATGTTTGAGTTACCCGAATTCGTCAACAAAATGATTGAAAACAACATGCTCGGTGATAAAACACAACAGGGGTTCTATAAAAAAGTCAAGGGCGAAAGCGGTTCCGAAATACTTGCGCTTGATTATGAAAAAATGGAATACAGGCCCAGGCAAAAGCCTAAATTCGATATATTATCTAAAACTAAACAGGCCGGTTTAAAAGATGGATTAAAAATGCTTGTTGAATCCGAGGACGAAGCAGGGCAGTTCGCATGGAACCTCACTAAACGCCTGCTGCTCTACACAGCCAAGTTAATTCCGGAAATTGCCGATGACATAATCAATGTGGACCGGGCAATGCGCTGGGGATTTAACTGGGAACTCGGCCCCTTCGAAACCTGGGATGCTATTGGTGTAAAAGAAAGTGTAGAAAGAATGAAAAATGAAGGTGAAGAAATCCCGGCAAACGTTCAAGAAATGCTAGAAATGGGCTTTGAAAGTTTCTACAAAGAAAAGGAAGATGGCACCTTCTATTACTACGACTTTGCTTCGAAAGAGTACAAGCAGGTGCCGATTAGCCCGGAAATAATCAGCCTGCCCTCCTTGAAAAAGCAAAACAAACTGATCAAAGGCGATGACGAGGGAAGCCTGGTAGATTTAGGTGACGGAATCTGCTGCCTGGAAATGCACACTCAAAGGCAGGCAATCTCACCTGGCTTTATAGACTTTATATATGAAGCCCTGGAAGAGGCTGAAAAGAATTATACCGGCATGGTAGTCGGCAACCAGGAAAACCACTTTTGTGTCGGAGCAAATGTGGGATTGGTTATGATGGCCGCTCAAGGCGGAGAATGGGATATGCTCAATAGTTTTATCAAAAAATTCCAGGATGCCATGATGGCCATGAAATATTCAAAAATACCCGTTGTCGGTGCTCCATTCCAAATGACCCTTGGCGGCGGTATGGAAATAGTGCTCCATTGTAACCGTATTCATGCCGCGGCCGAAACTTACATGGGACAGGTTGAAATGGGTGTTGGCCTTTTACCGGGCGGTGGCGGTAACAAAGAGCTGCTGATTCGCTTTACCGAAGGATTGAGGGAAGATACCAAAGTAGATATGTTACCTTATGTCCAAAAAGCATTTGAAGCAATTGCCATGTCAACCGTAGCAACCAGCGCTCGACAGGCCCAGGAATTAGGTTTTATGCGTCCTACCGACAAAGTAAGCATCAACCAGGACTTTCTACTTCATGATGCCAAAAATACCGCTTTGGCCATGAACCTGGAAGGATTCGAACCACCGGAACAAAAACCAATCAAAGTTCTGGGCGAGTATGGCGTAGCCACATTCAAAGCAGGTGTTCAAAATATGCGCTGGGGAGAATATATTAGTGATCATGATCAAAAGATAGCAAACGAAATCGCCTTTGTAATCTGCGGAGGCAACATAAAACCCAATTCATACGTTAGCGAACAATACCTGTTGGATATTGAAAGAGAAGCTTTCCTAAGACTTTGTGGTGAAGAAAAAACCATGGACCGGATCAACCATATGCTCACCACAGGCAAACCTTTAAGGAATTAAAGGAGGAGGTAAAAGAATGAAAGAAGCTGTTATTGTTTCCACTGTCAGAACAGCAATCGGCAGGGCCCCGCGCGGCACTCTGCGCAATACAAGGCCTGAAGATATGGGAACCACCGCAGTCAAGGAAGCGATTTCCCGCGCTAAAGGCCTGGACAGCGCAGAAATTGAAGACTTAATCTTGGGCTGCTCTTTTCCCGAAGCCGAGCAAGGCGCCAACATAGCCAGAATTGTTGCTTTACAAGCAGGCCTGCCAGTCGAGGTTCCCGGCCAAACCGTAAACAGGTTTTGTTCTTCGGGGTTGCAGGCAATTGCAATGGCTGCCGAACGGATCATGTGCGGCTTTGCCGACGTAATCGTTGCCGGTGGGGTAGAAAGCATGAGTATGGTCCCCATGGGCGGGAACAAGCTTGCCCCAAGCCCCAGGCTTGTCGAAGACCATATTGAAGCTTACACTCCGATGGGCATAACTGCTGAATTTGTAGCCCAGCGTTACAATATTTCACGTGAAGACCAGGACCAGTTTGCCCTGAGCAGCCATCAAAAAGCAGCATCTGCAATCAAGGAAGGGCGTTTTAAAGATGAAATCGTCCCCCTGAAGGTAGTAGAACGCGAACCCGGGCCGGATAACCAAATAGTTGAGAAAGAAAAAACGTTCGAAGTCGACGAAGGCGTACGCCCGGATACAAGTTTAGAAGCCTTATCCAGGCTGCGCTCGCCTTTTCACGCCAAAGGCAGTGTAACTGCCGGTAATTCCTCTCAAACCAGTGACGGAGCTGCTGCTACGGTAGTAATGTCTGCAGACAAAGCAAAAGCTTTGGGGTTAAAACCGATAGCTGTTTTCCGCGGCTTCGGTGTGGCCGGCTGTCCTCCCGAAATTATGGGTATCGGACCGTCTGTAGCCATACCAAAGCTGATGAAACTTACCGGCAAAAAAATCGACGACATCGACCTGGTTGAACTTAACGAAGCCTTTGCTTCCCAGGCCCTTTACTGCATCAGAGAACTGGGGCTTAACCCGGACACAGTTAATGTCAACGGTGGAGCGATTGCCCTGGGACATCCATTAGGCTGCACCGGGGCTAAACTTACCGCTACCCTGCTCCATGAAATGACCCGCCGCAATTCACGCTACGGAGTCGTTTCAATGTGCATCGGGGGAGGCATGGGAGCTGCCGGCCTATTTGAAAAGGCTTAGTCTGTGAAAGGCCAAATCAACCAATATAGGCATGATTAATTAATGCTGGGGCGCTTTGCTTAATATTAACGCATTTATATGTTATCATTAAGTAAAAGCGCTCCATTTTTATTTTGTTGTTCAAGTAATAGAATGCCATCCATCAAAATAGATTTAACTCTTTATCAAACTTAGGAGGTAGCAGACGATGATCCCGAAAGATGAACTGTACAAAAGGGTAAATAGTCTACAAGCAAGAATGCAAAAAGATGGAATAGCCGGGGCTTTGCTGGTGCAGCGGGCCGACCTTTTTTATTTTAGCGGAACCGGCCAAAACGGGCACCTGCTTATTCCGGCAGAAGGAGAGCCTGTTTTGGTGGTAAAAAAATCTCTTGCCCGGGCCCAACAGGAAAGTGCCCTGGAAAAAGTGGTGCCCTTTTTGGGCTGGGAAGAATTAATCGGGCAAATCAAAGACATTTTTGCTGCCGGAAACCAGATCGGCCTGGAATCCGATGTCATCCCCGCAAATCTTTACCTGCGCTATAAAAAAATGCTTGAAGACTATGAGGTTGTTGACATTTCTAAACATGTCCGCAAAGTAAGAGCCGTTAAATCCGACTATGAGTTAAATATGATGAAAGAAGCGGCAAAAATTAGCAGTTCAGTCTTTAACCATGCAAGCAAAGTCATCCAGGAAGGCATGAGCGAAGTCGAATTGGCCGGCCATCTTGAGTACCATGCTCGAACCCTCGGGCACCAGGGGGTTGTTCGGATGCGCGGGTTCAACCAGGAGATGCACTACGGACACATTATGAGCGGTGACAATGCCGCAGCGTTAACTTTTTTTGATGGGCCTACCGGGGGACCGGGGCTCAATCCCTCTTTTCCACAGGGCGCAGGAATCTCAACAATCAAGCGACATGAACCGATCCTGATCGATTTTGTCAGCGTGCTTGGTGGATACATGGTCGATCAAACCAGGATTTACTCCCTGGGCAGACCTGCTCTTCATCTCCTGGAAGCTTACCAGCAAGCAGTAAATATAAAAAAAACTATTGCGGAAATGGCAAAACCAGGTGTGACCTGCTCCACTTTATTTGCCAAAGCTGAAGAAATGGCTGACAGGGCTGGGCTTAACAATCATTTCATGGGTTACGTAGAAAAAATAAACTTTATCGGCCACGGTGTGGGCCTGGAATTGGATGAACTGCCCGTTCTGGCCCGCGGTCTGGATCTGCCCCTGGAAGAAGGCATGGTTTTTGCACTGGAACCGAAATTCATCTTTCCCAGCGAAGGGACGGTTGGCATAGAAGATACCTTTGTGGTTAACTTTAACCGGGCGGTCCAGTTAACCGGTTTAAATGACGAGCTGCAAATATTGTAAGCTTTTCGGTTTCTATCAGGAACCGAACCGGTTCCGATCTAAACTCATCAGACCCCGCCATTACATCCAGGCAGTAACAGCAAAGCCAGGATAGCCAGGGTTAAAAGTGCCATTTTCAATTTGTTCATTTTAAACCTCCTCAACTACAGATTATTAACTATATTAATAGCACAGATTCCGATTATTTGCAATCTAAATATCCTTCATTAATAAAAAAATTGCCTGGCAATCAGGCTATGTGAAAATAGTTTTATGTAACCTAAATAAATGAAAAATAAAATTTTAACCCCTAAAACAGGGTTTTTCACAAAGCAAATACCTGTTCTGTTAACAGTATGCACAGAGTTATCCACAGGCAGAACCCGCTTGTTGTATAACTAATTCATATTATCCACATTATTAGCAGGCGGTAACCATAAAATCACCGCTGCAAAACATTTTGAGAGGTGGCATGTAAATTGATAAGGGAAACAACATCATTCCCGGTGCCTGCTCCCTTCTATTTTTATCTATGGATTTTGCATTAAAAAAAAGGGAAAATGAAATAATTAGCGAATACTGTTTAATGGAAAATACCTAATTTTTGTTGAAGGAGGCATTAGCATGGAAATTTTCGTAAACGATGATTGCAGCGCATGCGGTATTTGTGAGGATATTTGTCCCGAGGTATTTGAATTGGGAGATGAAAAAGCAGAGGT